>ENA-UOOH01001541-UOOH01001541.1-fermentation-metagenome-genome-assembly--contig:-NODE-1541-length-22239-cov-5.111567_pt1 | contig 22239 bp, 16 predicted proteins | sample MGYA00245778_ERZ724025 | MGnify/ENA primary metagenome ERZ724025 (study PRJEB28704, sample SAMN03018313) | fermentation metagenome | biome: anthropogenic terrestrial biome; feature: soil; material... | reverse complement strand
CGTTTTCGACCAACCTATCGGGGTGAGTAGGTTCCATGCTCTGCAGCCTACTTTTGGGGGGTTATTTTCAGGGATACCGATTCAGTAGACCAAGGCAGTTGTTGAAAACGGCTCCAATGTAGGTCCCTTTCCCCCCCTCCCAATACACCTCTGCGCCCTCTGCGATCTCTGCGGGATACCTCCCCATCCGGATCCGGAAACCTTTTTGGACGACCTCTGGCAAGGACAGAGTGGGTAACCAGACCGTCTCGGTCTGGAACATGCAATATGCACGGGGAAACAGTTAAATCCCCATGCCTATTCCGAAATCGAAATCGAAATCGGTATCGGTATCGGTATCGGTATCGACGGAATACGCGACTCGGCGCAGAATGTTCATATCCAAACATCCACAATACCGCCACCACACCAACGACCGGTTGCCCGCAACCCCACAGCCAAAGGCCAAAGCTCCATCCAGAGCGGCCCCGGATCTCCGCCCCAGACCCCACAGGCCTCAGGCCTCCTGGTTGAGCTTGCGGATCGCTTCCAGCTTTTCCCCTACCCCGCTGCGGCGGACCGTCTCCCCGCTCCGATCCAAGGCCAACTTCAGCAGAATCGGGCCGACCACCTGGTTCAGTCCGATCACCGCCAGCGCCAGGGTGACCGGGGCCGAGCCCCAACCGGGAAAGCGCACCCCAATCAGGAGAGACAGCCCCACACTCACCCCCGCCTGAGTCACCAGACTCGAACCCAACCAATTGCAGGCGGAGGCGGGTTCTTTCGAGATCCTCCCCCCAACCCGGCCGGACACCCACAACAGGAACAAACGCAGAGCGACAAATCCCAACGCGATCGGCCATGTGTCCATGAGTGCATGCAGGTCGATCCGAACGCCCAGGATCGCAAAGAAAACGATATAGATAGGTATGGAGATCCGCTCCATCTCCTCCATGAATCGAGGGCCGCTGCTGGTTGCATTCTGAATCACCATGCCGGCAGCCATGCAGATCAGAACCGGCTCCAGCTGAAAGTGAACCCCCAACTGGGTTTCGACCATGCCGCTCAGGGCGTGAGCCGCCTGGCTGATAAAGACACAAAAAATCAGGATCACAACCGCCAGCTCGCCGTGCAGACGGTCGACGTTCTTGCCGAGGGCGTACCCGGCGATTCCACCAAGGACCAGGCTGACCCCCAGTTCGATGGCCAACCCCAAAAGAAACAGGGCGTTCAATCCCGTTTCAGGATCCAACAGAGATCCGGCCAGACTCAGGGCTATCGCAAAGAGGATCACGACCAACACGTCCAAACAGACGGTCACTCCGAGCACCAGCTCTGTAAATGGCCCCTTGGCACGGGTCTCCCGCATCAAGGCGATCGCGGTGGCCGGCGACGGCCCAATGGAAAGCACACCCAGCAATGCGGCCATCATCCATATTTCCATACTCCGCATGCCGGTTGCACCCATCGGTCCCTGACAGACCCAACCCAACCCCAGGGTGATCCCAGGGATCGTGATCAGCAGCAGAAAAGAGACATTGGCCACGATCCCCCAAGCCCGCCGCCGCAATTCCTTCAGGTGCAGCTCCCCCCCGACCGTCAGCGCGATGAAGGTCAACGCCAGCTCATCGATCCGGGTCAGCTCCACAATCATTTGGTCCCCGGAAATCAGACCGCCGAGCTGGGGGCCGAACAAGATCCCCGCCCCCAGATAACCGGTCAGGGCCGGAAGCTTTACCCGCCGGGTCAATTCGCCCATCAGATACCCGCTCAACAGCAAAAAGCCAAAACCGAGCACCGCCTGGGCCCTCGGGGATTGCTGGGAAAAGGTCTCTGTCTCGGAATAGAAGGACATGAACCCAACAATGAAAATCAAGCCAAACCAATGCGCATTTTTGACCCAACGCGGATTCATAGGGCGGCCTCCTCCTGGATCGACGTCGCGTTTTCATCCGGCGGCATCATCCCCTCGCTCGCCAGCCATTGCCCCGACAATCTGGTGAAGCTGGCCGCGCCCAAGGCGTCGCTCATCAGAATCCCAAGCAACAACGCCGTCGAAACGGTATCCGCCCACTCCGGATGCAGGAACCAGGAGGAATCGATCAAAACGGCAAGGGCGAAGGCCCCTTGAAAGAGGAGCCCCATCCCGAGCTCCGACGGGCGATGTCCGATTCTGCTGCCGGTGATCCAGGCAAAGCCAAACTTCGCAAGCACCCGGCCGACGGTATAGGTCAGGGCAAGTCCCAACGCGATGCCCCACTGTCCAGGTCGCCACGATGTTCCGATCAGCAGGAGCATCACCAGAAAGAGCGGACGCTCGGCCGGAAGCAGCTCCTCGGAGAGCTTGGAACTCCCAGGGCTGGCATTCGCGATGACAATCCCGGCGATGGTGCTCACCAACAAGACCGGCAGGTTCATGTTCATCGCCACTCCGCTGACGAGCAGGACCCCGCCCATGGCGATCGTCAAACGGTCCTGGCGACCAACCCGCCGCGAGGAGAGCAGTGCGATCAGAAACCCTGCCGCCACGCCCAGGAACAGCGGCAAGGAGATCCAGACCCAGCCGCCTCCCGCCCCCCCGGTCGGTGTACCGAAGGCCGCAACCGCCCAGAGCAACAGCAACGCGACCAGCTGGTCGCCCGCTGCGGCATAGTGGAAAAAGGGACGCAACGGCCACTTTCTTGTCGCGCGCCGGATCTCCGCATCGCTCGACTCGTAGTAGGAGGAACACCCGGCCAAGGCCGAAATTGTGAAGTAGAGCCCACCGATCACCGGCAGCCAGCCCACGGAGCCGTTCTCCCGAATCCCATCACCACCGCCGATGACGCCCATGATCCAAGGCAGGCAGAACAGAGCCGTCACCCATCCACTGCCCAAGCCCTCCAGCAGAAACAGGCCGATCAAACGTTTGGGCGGTCCCGGTCCCATCACCGCGCGGTCAAACTGCAAGCCGAACAGGAGTCCGACCCAGGCCAGCGTCAGGACCTTCAACGGGGTCAATACACTCAGGATCTCTTGGTCGATCAGGTTGAGCCCCAAAGGCCCAAGTGCGATTCCGATCGCGATCAATCCGACACCCTGGCCGAAAAATCGGGCAATACGCTTGTGCGGCCCCTCCCCCAGCTGGGAGGGCCAGCGGTGGCCCAGAAATGCCAGGGCCAGGATTAAAATCAGCGAGAGCAAAATGCGCATGAAGCGTCATCCTACCTCTAAAACCCAGGTTTGGAAACCTGTCCTCGCGCACTTTTTCGCTTCCACCTCGGTGCCCGTTCGGCTATACATTCCTGAGCTTGCCGAAAAAAACGTTGCATGCTAGAAGACTTCCTCCGATCAGGAGGAGGCCGTCTGCGTTATTGCGTGGGCGGTAGTTCAACCCTCGGTTTATTCTGAAAGTTCTTTTAAAGGAGTTTCGATCATGTCTAACAGACCCCTTAATGTTGGTCTGATCGGCGGCGGCGGTGGCGCCTTCATCGTCCAGCCCCATCAGCGAGCCATCAACTTCGACGGCACCCGCAGAGTCGTCGCCGCCGCTTTGCACCCCGATCCCGCAACGGCTACCCGGGAGGCCGCGGCCTGGCCATACCCCATCAAGGGATACGAGAGCTACGACGCCATGATCGCGGATCAGGCCGGCAAGCCGGTCGGCGAGCGCCTGGACTACGCTCTGATTGTCACGCCCAATTTCGTGCACTTCGATCCGGCGATGAAATGCATCAAGGCCGGCATCCCTGTCTTCTGTGAAAAGCCCCTGACCGTCACGCTCGAAGAGTCCGACAAGCTGGTCCAGGCCGTGAAGGAACATAAAGTCCCCTTCGCTGTCTCCCATACCTACTTGGGACATTGGACCACCCGTCTCGCCCGTCACATCGTTCGCAGCGGCCTGATCGGTGAGGTTCGCTGGGTCGATTCCTACTACCTTCAGGGATGGTTGGCCGATAAGGCGGAAGACTCCAACAACATGCAGGCCGAGTGGCGTGTGGATCCGAAACGGGCCGGAGCCAGCTGCTGCGGCGGCGATATCGGGACCCACGCACTCATGCAGCTGCGCTACATCACCGGTCTCGAAGTCACCCGTGTTCGCGGCCAGTTGGAGACCTTTGTCGGCGGTCGCCAGCTCGACGACCACTTCACGACCTACTGCCAACTCTCCAACGGCGGAAAGGCCATGGTCCGCGCCTCCCAAATCTGCATCGGCCACAAGAATGACCTTCGTATCGAGGTCAACGGCACCCGCGGAACCCTCTACTGGGAGCAGGAACAACCGGAGCGCTTGGTGATCATGCTGCCGAACCAGCCTGATCGCGCCTACTGGCGCGGGGCGGTCTCGGCCAATGACGGATTCCTGGGCGACCTGCCGGAAGATCTCATGGCCGAACCCAACATCCCCGCCGGCCATCCCGAGGCGTTCCATGACGCCTTCGCTCGCCTGCATCGCGGCTTCGAGGCCGATGTCCGTGCATACAACGACGGGAAGCCGTTCTCCAACGACGGCAGCAAATATGCCAATGTCGTCGACGGCCGCATCGGGATCGCCTTCGTCGAAGCGGCTGTTCGCAGCCATCTGAAGGATATGGCCTGGGTCGACGTGCCCTGACCGACGCGAACACCGATGAGTCGTCGCTCATCCCTCCACGCGGGGCACCTCCAAAGTGCCCCGCGTTTTTTGGCGCCCTGCGTTCAATTTGCCGTGTTACGGGGTTTCCACCGGAGGGGTGACAAACGGGTTTTGCCAGAACGAACCCTGGGCTTCCTCTGCCGAGGAGGGGATCGAGAATGGATCGCTGGGGAAGATCTCCGCTCCGGAAAAGATTCCACCCCAATCGGAGTCCTCACCCCACTCCAGGAATTGGTTGATCGAACCGCCTCCCGATGACCTGCCTTGAAGGGTCGAGCGGAACCACTCCATCTCGTTCAACGAGCCCATTCCGTTGCGCAGGTCCAGAGAACCGCCCATCCGGGAACCGATCAAACCAGATAGCTCTGAAAAAAGGTCCCCCCCTCTTGCGATCCGGCCATCCGACGGCCCCGGGATGCCGAACTCATCCTGGCCGAATCCTGCATCCTCCTCCCACGTACCAGTCGGGAAAAAGACCGCGTTCTCCGCCTCCTCACCGATACCTCGGGCCGCAGTACGCGGCAGCCCTTCCCAGTCGATCGGCTCATTCAAGCTGGGTGACGGCTGGCCCGCCGAAACCGGATTGGGTGGGATAAAGGCCGGCTTCAAACGGGCATCCTTGCCGTAAACGACCTCCCCCAACAACATGGCGTGGACCTCACCCCACGGCATCCCTATCCCAACAGCCAGTAGAGCGACTCTCAGACAGGCCAAGGCGGCCACGCGATGGCAATTACTTCCCGGTTTCATGGCACTCCGTTCTCCACACAAAAAAAATCGACCTTCTCGGCTGGCTTGCTCCATCCTTGAACAAACTCTCCAATCCCATTCATAGTCAACACCGCCTTCGCACGCTCTGCAACCTTTGACTGGTCAGCCGCGCCTTCACAGAGTAGGAATATCAATCATCAACCGCAACCGGCATCGGAAGGCCACCGGACATCGTGGCTCCCCTTTCCACGCTTCACCCAACCACCGATCCAGCCCACAAGTAGTGAGGAATACGACCATGGCAGATTGCTACATCGGCATCGACAGCGGCACCCAAAGCACAAAGGCCCTCGTCATCGATGGCGCTTCAGGACGGGTTCTCGGCAGTGCCGCACGGAAATACGACCTCATCGCCGGATTGCCCACCGGCCATATGGAACAGGCCCCTCAGGACTGGATCGACGCCATCCAACAGACCATTCCCGAAGCGCTCAAGACAGCCCAGGTCAGCCCCGAGGAGATCCGAGCCATTGGAGTCAGCGGCCAACAACACGGCTTTGTCCCCCTCGACGCAGCAGGTGAGGTGATTCGCCCCGCCAAACTCTGGTGCGATACCTCCACTCAGGCCCAATGCGAACAGCTCATTTCCGGTATGGGCGGCCTCGACGCCCTGATTCGAACCACCGGCAACGGAATGCCGCCCGGATTTACCGCATCCAAGATCCTGTGGATGAAAGAGAACGAGCCGGACCATTTCCGCCGCCTCGCTCATTGCCTCCTCCCCCATGATTACATCAATTACTGGCTGACCGGCATCATGGCCATGGAGCCGGGTGACGCCTCCGGAACCGCTCTCCTCGATGTCCGAACCCGACAGTGGGCCGAGCAGGTCATGCGCCTGATCGATCCACGAATACCATCCCTGTTCCCGCCGCTCCGAGCCTCCCATGAGGTCCTCGGCCCCCTGCGCCCGGAGGCCGCTCAAGCGCTCGGCCTGCCCGGCTCTGTCCTGGTCAGCGCCGGCGGCGGCGACAACATGATGGGGGCCATCGGGACCGGTAACACCCGGCCCGGCGTCGTCACGTGCAGCCTCGGCACCAGTGGCACGATTTACGCCTGCAGCGACCAGCCGATCGTCGATCCCCAAGGGGAGATCGCCGCGTTCTGTGACAGCACAGGCCGGTGGCTTCCCCTGCTCTGCACGATGAATGTCACCGTTGCGACCGAGTACATCAAAGAACTCTTCGGCCTCGACAACCGCACCCTGACCTCCGCCGCGGAAGCGGTCCCTCCAGGAGCTGAGGGCCTGCTCCTCCTCCCCTATTTTGAAGGCGAACGCACCCCCAACATCCCCGACGGCACCGGCGTCCTCCTCGGTTGGCGCCGTCAGACCAATACGCCCGGACACTTCGCACGCGCGGCCATAGAAGGAGCTACCCTCGGCCTGAATTACGGCCTCAATCGCATGCGGAAACTGGGGATCACGCCGACCGAGGTCAGACTCACCGGCGGCGGTTCCCAAAACCGGTTGTGGCGGCAAATCGCAGCGGATGTCTTCGAGGCGGAGACCGTCTGCCTCGAGACCGCCGAGGGTGCAGCCCTGGGCGCGGCTCTTCAGGCCGTTTGGGCGTTCGAGAATCGTGCGGGACATGCCGGGCGATCCATCGAGCAGATCACCGATGACCTGGTCCGCACCGACGAGGCCACACGCTGTCACCCCAGGCCCGAGCATCAAGCAGTCTATCGCGCAGGCCAGGCGCTCCACGATGAGGCTAGCCGCGCCCTTCGAGACGAATTCTTTTTACACCACCGCACAGCTCTCTAATCTGCATCCCTCACAGCTCCAGCCCAAGACAACTCAATCAAGAGGAGTACGACCCTTGCCATCCCCTCAATCAGGACATTCCGTCGGATTCGGAATCATCGGCGCCGGCAACATCGCCCGCTTTCATGCGCGGGCCTTGCAGGAGGGCGCCAACACCCACCTCGCCGGGATCTACAGCGACATCCCGGACATGACCGATCGGCTCGCAGCGGAATTCGGCTGCCAAGCCTTCCGCTCAAAGTCCGATTTTTTCGCAGCCCCCCAAATCCAGGCCGTCACTATCGCCACGCCGAGCGGGACGCACGCGGACCTGTGCGTAGAAGCCGCTGAGGCGGGTAAACATGTGATGTGCGAAAAGCCCCTGGAAATCACGCTCCCCCGCATCGACAGCATCATCGAGGCGTGTGATCGCGCAGGGGTTTTGCTCGGAGCGATCTTTCAATCGCGCTTCGGCAGAGGCGCTCAGATCGTTCACCAGCTCATCTCCAGCGGCGCCCTCGGCAGACGCACGATCAGCAATGCGCAGATCAAATGGTTCCGAACCCAGGCCTACTATGACAGCGGCGGCTGGCGTGGCACATGGGAGCTCGACGGTGGCGGCGCACTCATGAACCAGGGCATCCACGCGATCGACCTCTTGGTCTGGATGTGCGGCCTGCCGAACATGGTCTACGCAAAAACCGGCACCATCGCGCACCAGCGAATCGAGGTGGAGGACGTTGCCGTGGCAACATTGCAGTGGCCGGACGGCTCCCTCGGCTGGCTCGAGGGCACGACCGCCGCATACCCCGGTCGCCCCAAACGCCTCGAACTCTCCGGGGACAAGGGGACCGTGATCCTCGAGGACGATACCGTCACCTTCCTCGATCTGGATGCACCCAGTCCGGACGCTCTCGCGTTCCAAAAAGAACTCGAATCGGCACAAACCTCCATCGGCGGCGGTGCCTCCGATCCACTCGCCATCGATTACTCCGGTCACAAACTCCAGTTTGAAGATCTCGCCCGAGCCATCGACCAGGGAGGCCAGCCGGCCGTTCACGGAAGGGAAGCACGGAAGGCGGTAGCCCTGATCCTGGCCATCTACCAGTCCGCCCGCGAAAACCGGCCGATCGATCCACGTAGCCTCTAACCCACGGCTCGCCCGCGTTCGGGCAAATACCAGACCAGAGCGCCCATCCGGGCTTCCAAGCCGGATGGGCGCTCTCCGTCTCCATGGTTAAAACCAATGGATCCCCTTCGCAATTGCACCCCACGGCGATCGCGGAGTGAATGAACCCGTTGCCCCGTGGTTTTTGCCTACACGCACGGCGACAGCCAGGGGTTCGGAGCAATACTCCTTCCCGTGCTAGGCGACGGGGAATATCGCGTCCAAATCAAGTTCCGTGAAACTACGAAAGGCTACCAGTGTCTTTGTCCGGTTAATTCCGGGGATTTGGAGCATCTTTCCGGCCACCACGTCCGCCACGGCCTCGTTGCTCTTGCAACGCACCATCGCAACGATATCCCATTCGCCGGAAACCGTGTAGACCTCGCTCACCCCCTTGAGGGCAGCCAAGGCTTCTGCAGTCTCCTCCAACAAGGCCCGTTCGGCCTGTATCAACACGACAGCCGTCACCATGTCGATGTCTCCCTTGTTTGAATCGACACCATCCGCATTTCAGGGAGATCACGCCTAATAGGACCTCCCGACCAAAGAACCACTGCATCTTCCATCGAACCGGCACCGCTGTCCAGCCTTGTTCTTTCAACCAGCCCACACGGCGGATTCCTTCCGGAATCTGTGGTATACTGTTTCTCTATTTTTTTCAGCAACGCTATGGAGGAATGGCTTGGCTAGACACGGCAACAACCATCCATCCCAAGAGGAACAGGTCACGCAGCCCTCCCCACAGGAGGCCGGCTCGGCGCTCGTGCATAAGGGCAATGCACTCCTGAACCTGGCTAGAACGAATCGTGGGGAGGCCGAGCAGGCCTTCGCACGGCTCACGCCTCAGGATGCCCTCGCCCTTGTGCGCAGTTTCGAGGCACGCGACCGCCTGGATTTGATCTATCTCGCAGAGGATTGCACCGACCTCGTCCGCGCACTCCGCCCCGAAGAGCTCTACCTCACCGTCAAGTCGGTCGGTCATTGGGATGCGCTGGAGGCGATCGAGACCGCATCCGATGACCAGATCAATTTCCTGCTCGATCACGAGTGTTGGACCAAAGACCGTATCAACCAAGAAGCGGTGATCGATTGGATTCAACTCTTCCTCGATTGCAGTGACGACCAATGCGCGCGCATCATCCGCGGACTCCATCCCGAGTTCGTCATCGCAGCCGTGAAAGGGCATGTGCGGCTCAATCATCGGGGAATCCGGAGTCTCCAGGTCGACGACCAGTTCTTCTGCACACCGGACGCCCTCGAGTCGGATCAACCGGCCATCAAGGAGTTCCTATTCAGGCTCTATGACGTCGATCTGGAGTATTTCGCCAGGCTGATGCGGCTGATCGTCACCATGCCCAAGGGCCGTGCAGAGGCCGATGCCCATGGGGATCGTGAGCTCAGATTGCGCGAAGCCGGCTTCCCGGGATACCTCGAAAGCCAGATGATCTATGACCCGGTCGACCTTCGCCTGATCGAACAGGAACGGGGTCAGGGTTCGTCTCCCGCCAAGCCAACCTCCTCCCCGGCCGTCGCAGGTCACGCGCAGCAGCTCTTTCTTCAAAAGACGATCGAACACGGAATCCGCTCGGGCCTGCTCTCCAACCGGTTCACCCCACGCGTCGAAGAACAGGTCGGAAGACTCACCAACCGAATCCTGGTCGCCGATGAGATCGACCCTACCGAAAAACCGCGCGTCATGGCCGCACTCGAACGCGCAAGACAACTCGTCAACCTCGGCCTCGAGTTTCAGTCGAATCAATCCCTCGACCGCGCCGTCCTCATCCTCATCGGTTGTGACTTCGAATTCCTGTTTCGCATCGGACACACACTGGTGAGCCGCTTGCAGAAACGCGCCGACCACATTGGAGGCGGACTCAGCAGCAAGGTGATTCATGGCATGCTGGAAACCCCCTACAAGGAGTCGTTTCAGGGCCTGATGGGCGAGCAGATCCTCCTCTACCGAAGAGGATGCCGGCCCGAATTCAGCCCCATTCGCTCCATCCGTGACTACGAGGAGGCAGCTGACCGGATCGCCGAGATCGACCTCCTGGTCCAATTGCACATGGATATCCTCCCCATCCGTTATCGCCACATGCTCAACGATCCGCGCATTCGCGCCACCGCCGCGGTCGGCCCACTCACCCTCCCCCAGGTGGCCAAAAAGAACCTCGATGCGCTTGTATCCGGCGAACTCGGCCTGCCGTCCGAAACGGATCCTGAGACTTGGCTCGATCAACTGCTGATTGAACACGGGTTCAACCTCCGAGACCGTATCCCGCTTCAGGAATACTGGCGCACCATTGTGGCGACACAGCGTTCAGCCTCGGGTTAAACTCGCTTGCGCCCGTTTGCTTCGTCGAGTCCGTGGGGGAAGATACGCTCATCCCCCTCCGCTCCCTTTACCCAGTCCTGTTTCGAGATCGCTTACCATGAAAAAGATCCTCTGCATCGGCGCCGGATATGTCGGTGGCCCAACCATGGCCGTCATCGCCAAACATTGCCCCGAATTGGAAATCGTGTGCGTCGATATCAACGAAGACCGCATACGCGCATGGCAGTCGGATGATCTGCCGATCTATGAACCGGGACTCCTCGATGTGGTCCAACAGGTGCGCGGCAAGAATCTGTTCTTTTCGACCGATATCGTCGGGAATATCCCCGATGCCGATCTGATCTTCGTCAGCGTCAATACCCCGACCAAGACCTTCGGACAAGGCGCAGGCCGCGCTGCAGACCTGCAGTACTGGGAGAAAACCGCACGGCAGATCCTGCAATACTCACGCTCGGACACGATCGTCGTCGAAAAGAGCACCCTGCCGGTCCGAACCGCAGAGGCCATGCACAGGATCCTGGACAGCCGTTCCAGTGGCCCTAAATTCGAAGTCCTTTCCAACCCGGAATTCCTCGCCGAAGGCACCGCGATCGCCGATCTCGAAAGCCCGGATCGAGTCCTGATCGGGGGGCCGACAACCCCGGCCGGCCAAAAGGCCGTTGAAGCCCTCGCCGCCATCTACCGGCACTGGGTCCCCGCCGAAAAGATCCTCACCACCAATGTCTGGTCGAGCGAGATGTCCAAGTTGGCGGCCAACGCATTCCTCGCCCAACGGGTCAGCTCCATCAACAGCCTGTCCGCCCTCTGCGAGGCAACCGACGCCGATATCACCGAGGTCTCCCGTGCGCTCGGCATGGATCGGCGGATCGGCGGGCGCTTCCTCCAGGCCGGTGTCGGCTTCGGTGGCTCCTGCTTTAAAAAGGACATTCTCAACCTGGTCTACCTCTGCGAACACTACGGATTGCACGAGGTCGGGGCATACTGGCAAATGGTGGTCGAGATCAACCACTATCAACAGCGCCGGTTCGTCCACCGCATGATCCAGAGCATGTTCAATACCCTTGCCGGCAAAAGAATCGCCATTTTCGGATTCGCCTTCAAGGCACACACTAGCGACACGCGCGAAAGCCCGGGCATCGAAATCTGTCGAGAGCTGGTCGAGGAACATGCCCAGGTCGTCATCCATGACCCTAAAGCCCTCGAGAATGCCGCCAAAGACCTGCACGACCTCCCGCAGAAACAGCTCGTGTTTGAGTCAGATCCCTATCGTGCCGCAGAAGGCGCACATGCCATCGCCCTTCTCACCGATTGGCCCCAGTTCCAGACTCTCGACTACCGCAGGATTTTTCAATCCATGGTCCAACCCGCATTCCTGTTCGACGGTCGCAACCTCCTCAATCACGCAGACCTGTTCGAAATCGGGTTCAATGTCTACAGCATCGGCAAGCGCCCGCTGTCCCATCTCGATTGACCCGTTCAATCACCCGTTCGCCAACCGCCCTATGATTCCCAACGCATCCCTGCGAGGCACGCCATGAGCAAAGTCATTCTCGTCACCGGAGGAAGCGGTTTCCTCGGATCTCATCTCTGCAGCCGGCTACTTCAGGAAGATCATGAAGTCCTCTGCCTGGACAACTTCTTCACAGGAAATAAACGCAACATCCATAACCTGCTTGCCAATCGGAACTTTGAACTGATCCGCCACGATGTCACCTTCCCGATCTATCTGGAAGTCGATCAGATCTACAATCTAGCCTGCCCCGCATCACCCGTGCACTACCAGTTCGATCCGGTCCAAACCACCAAGACCAGTGTCCATGGCGCCATCAATATGCTCGGACTCGCCAAACGCGTGAAGGCGCGCATCCTCCAGGCATCCACGTCGGAGGTCTATGGCGACCCGGATGTCCATCCCCAAACCGAAGAGTATTGGGGGCACGTCAATCCCATCGGACCGCGCTCCTGCTACGATGAAGGCAAACGCTGCGCCGAAACCCTCTTCTTCGACTACCACCGTCAACACCAGCTGGAGATCAAGGTCATCCGGATCTTCAACACCTATGGCCCTCGTATGCATGAAAACGATGGGCGCGTGGTCAGCAACTTCATCGTCCAGGCCCTCCAGAACCGGCCCATCACTCTCTACGGGGATGGCTGCCAGACCCGATCGTTCTGCTACGTCGACGACCTGATCGACGGTATGGTCCGGATGATGGAGAGCCCCGTCGATCTCACCGGCCCCGTCAACCTAGGTAACCCCAACGAACTGACCATTCGCGAATTGGCGGAGACCATCATCGAAATGACCGGATCGAGCTCCGAGCTGATCTTCCTGCCCCTCCCCGCCGACGACCCCAAACGCAGACAGCCCAATATCGACAAGGCCAGCGAAGAGCTCGGATGGAAGCCGAATGTCCCCCTACGGCAAGGCCTGGAAAAGACCATCGAGTACTTCGACCAGCTCTTGAACGAACGCGGCCTGCACGGGTAACCACCAATCCTCCCCACCAGTGCATTCCCTGCAGGAACAAAAAAGGCACATCGTTCGATGTGCCTTTGCCGTACTCGTAAAGATGGAGGCGGCGGTCGGAATCGAACCGACGGATGGAAGTTTTGCAGACTTCTGCCTTACCACTTGGCTACGCCGCCCCAAGCTCCCCTCATTCTAATGAAGGACGCTGGATATGCAAACCGAGAGGCCATTTTCTTGGCCGCTCGAGGCGCATTATCCCTCTGTGGATTCGAAAATCATACACGCCCAGGGCCCTACCGGAAGCCCCTGCTCCTTGTTCCATTGAGGGGTATCATCGACCGCCCCCCCCTGACCCGTGGCCATCAGACGCCAGTGCAATTCCGAGGGCGGTACCGCCTCAGAACAAGGCCCGAAATCGGTCGCAGACAGGTTGAATACCGTCCAGATCCGACCCACCGCCCCCCGATCCGGCGGGAGGAGCTCAAGGGCAAACACCGCATCCCGCGCCTCCGGCTCGTGCATGCGAACGACACGCACCCGTGCATACTCCCCCCGATGAACAGAGGGGTGCCGCCGCCGTATCTCTGTAAGACTCTGAAACCAATCGAGAATATCCCGCTTTTCCGCATCGGTCTCAACAGCGGCCGGCTGGATCTTCGCTCTCCAAAAGGTCTCTATCGCCAGGGCATTCGGCCGGTTCCGCTCCAGGTTCGGCCAAACCAACGGATCCCGCAGGTCCGCAAAGAAGGGAAACGGCGCAGTCTCGCCATATTCATCACCCATGAAAAACATCGGCACGCCCGGCAAAAGGATCGCCAGAGCAACCCCCAGCTTGTAGGCAGACGCGGGAATCCGGTCCGCCAAGCGCTCGGCCCCCAAACGATCCAGCTCGTTGCCCCCCCGATTGCCGATCTCGTCGTGTGAGGCGATGTAGTTGACCCAAACGCCGCATTGGCTCGATCGTGCCTTGATCCGCTCCACAGGCACCGGCTCGTCCCATCCAAGGACCCCATGGTCCAGGATCGCGGCAACCGCATCTCCATGATGCGGAATTCCATGAAGGATTTCACCGCACAGCCGCCCCATAACGATGTGATGGAATTGGAAATTCCACTGCGCATCAAGCCCGATTCCTCCGGTCTCGGCCGCCTGGGTCAACCTCAGCCTGCGCCCGTAATCCTCCGCAATCACCCGGCCGTTGGGGAGGACTTCGTGCACCGCATCCCGAATCGCCATCAGCGCGCGGTCGTCCACAAAGTGGCTCTGATCCAAGCGCAGATAATCCATGTGATACTCGTTGATCCACAGGGCGGCATTGTCCGCCAGGAACGCTCGTACCGGTCCTAATTCGGAGGCCAATCCCGACCCCCAAGGCGTCTTGCCGTCGGCGGTGTAAGGACCGAACCAACCGTGAAAATTCGATTCGGGGCCAAAGTGGTTGTAGACCACGTCGAGCCCTACATAGAGACCTGCCTCATGCGCACGCTTCACCAACGCACGCAGTTGATCCGGTGTCCCATAGGCGGGCGTCGGACTGAAGAGCAGGCTGGGATCGTAACCCCAATTGCGGCTGCCGGGAAAACAGTGCACCGGCATCAGTTGAATCGAACGGAAACCGGTCCGCGCGAGAGATTCTAAACGGCCTTGATCGATCGCGTTGAAGGTCCCCAACTCCGTAAACGTCCCCACATGGACCTCACAGATGGGCCCTACATCGCGTATGTCCTCCGGGCCGGTCCAGGACTCTTCCAGCGGCCCCCACTCGAAGGCCCATGGGTCCACCAATACACTCAAACCGTTCGGCCCCTGCGGCTGCCAACGCGAACAGAGGTCCGGCGCCCGAAAGCGACCATCCCGATCGGTGATGAGCCGGAACCGGTAATACATCCCCGGCTCCACCTCCGGTAAGCTGGTAGCCCAATACTCCTTGTCTTCCAGCTTCATCGTAACCCGCCGCAGCCGGTCGAAACCCTCCCCGGGCAAAAGCCACTCCAGCTCCATGTGCTTGCAAAAAGGCGCCCAGACCCGAAAACGCGCATCCTTTGTCACCCGGTCCCAATTCGCACCGGTTCGTAACTGGTAATTCCCCCGCATGCCCGCAACCCCTTTCCTAAAGTCCCAACAGCCCGGCAACCATCTCCCATCGCACGAAGGTATGGCAAATCAGAACCCCACCAAACCGTCGTCAGGTGAGCCCCAGGCGCTTGAGGAAAGACTGGTCTTTGCGCCAACTGGGTTGCACGCGCACGTGGATCCGGAGGTTGACCCGATGCTCCAATAAGGTCTCGAGCGATCGGCGGGCACCCTGCGTGATCTGCTTGAGCATTTTACCACCCCGCCCAATCACGATCCCCTTCTGACTATCCCGTTCCACATAGAGCACCGCATGCAGAGAGGTCAGATCAGGAGCCTCGTCCACCCACGATTCCAGCCAGACTTCCACCGCATACGGCACCTCCTGATGCAGCCGCAGTAAGACCTGCTCCCGAATCATCTCTGTGGCCACATCCCGTAGCGGCCAGTCCGCAAGCTGATCCTCCGGAAAGAAGCGCGGACCCAACGGCAGCCTCCGCGCCACTTCCTCCAGAAACAGGTCCGTCCCCTCCCCCGTCAACGCCGAGAGTTTGAGGATGGGCGCCTCAGGGAAAAAGGCCTGAACAGCGGCAGCCCGGTCGACAAGGGCCTCCCGCGTCGACAACGCATCGACCTTGTTCAAGACCAAGATCACCTCTTGCGCCGCCGTCCGTTGAACGGTCTCCACCGCCCGCTGGTCCTCGTCTGTCCAACGGTCCGAGGCGTCGGTCAACACGACCACTACATCCGCGTCCCGAATCGAACCCTCCGCCGCACGCACCATCGCAAGCCCGAGAGCGTCCAACGGCTTGTGAACCCCGGGCGTGTCCATAAAGACGATCTGCAAGTCGGCCCGGGTCAGGATCCCCAGCATCCGCCGCCGTGTGGTCTGGGCCTTGGCCGTCACGATCGCCAAACGCTCACCAATGAGTTGGTTCATCAAAGTCGACTTCCCTACGTTGGGGCGTCCCACCAGTGCGACAAAGCCGGACCGGTGGTCCGGCGGTAGGGAAGTCTGATCTAGTAGTCCATCCGAGGCGTTCTGCGGATCGGGAATCGGAATCTCGTTTTCGGCCATAGGTCGTCTCTCTTTCCACCCCCCCAGGGAAGGTGGTTCAAGGGTCGGAGGCACCCGCCCTGGGATGGTGGATGCATTCGAAGTTAGGCAAGCAGGGTGTGCGCGTCAGCGACTACTGCAACCAGTAAGTCTACGGCCGCGGCAAGATCGTGCTCCGAAATCATCTCGATCACAGAGTGGACATATCGGCTCGGAATGCTGATGCAGCCCGTGATCGCACCTTGCCCGAACCGCTGCATGGCGGCTGTATCCGTCCCGCCCCTGGGCAGGATCTCCATCTGGTGCGGGATCGAATACCGCTGGGCGGTACGGCGCATCAAGTCCACCATCCGGGGATCACAGACCACACTGGAGTCCATGATTTTGATACCGGCACCCGCACCCAGCTTGCATACCGCCTCATGCGGCTGCGCCCCAGGCACATCATTGGCAATCGTCGTATCCAAGCCGATGCCTATCTGCGGTTGGATCCGGGAGGCTGCCACCTGAGCTCCCCGAAGCCCTAACTCCTCCTGGACCGTGGCGACCGCGTAAAGCTCGACGGTATGCCCCATCGTCGCGAGCCGGCGGACCGCCTCCAACATCACAAACAATCCCGCCCGATTGTCGAGGCTCTTGCTGTTGATCATGCTGCCGATCCTGACCATCGCCCGCTCCCGGGTCACCACATCTCCAACAGCAACCTTCTCGTCCACCGCCTCTTTCGACAGTCCCAGGTCGATGAAATAATCCTCGAGCTTCGGAGGCTGCTTGCGCTCCTCCTCAGTCATGATGTGGATCGGCTTCGAACCCATCACCCCAGGCAGATCGCCCGAGGCGGTGTGAACCACGACCCGCTGCGCCGTGAGTGTCTTCGGATCGAACCCGCCCAATGGGTTGAATCGGAGGAAACCGTTCTCGTCGACATGCGTCACAATGAAGCCGATTTCGTCCATGTGGCCGGCAAGCATCAATTTCGGGCCGCCACTCCCCTTGCGATAGGCGATGACGTTTCCGATGGGATCGGTCTCAAGACTGTCCACATGACCGCGCAAGGTCGCATAGACCAATTTCGCAACGCGCTCCTCCCGCCCCGGTACACCACCCGTCTCACACAGTTCTCTAAGCAGCTCCAGATCCATCGTCGATCCTTTTCTGACCCCCGCGGGTCCATGGTTAGCAAATTGGGCACAACGCCGGTGCTCCGCAGGTGAAGCGCCCCGAATGCGGGGGTCCACATTGCAGAAGGGCCGATTCGCAATGATGTTTGTCTACCCTTACCATCAATCTGTGACAGACTCGATGTTCAAGCAGAGAGATTCAACCCAACGAAGGAATGTCCATGTGCAAGCTCTTCCATAAAATTGCCGCGGATTTCAGAGCTGCAAGAGACCGCGACCCCGCGGCCCGGGGTTGGAGCGGAGCCGTAGAGGTCATCTTATCCTACCCAGGGTTTCATGCCTTGCTCCTCCATAGAATCTGCCACTGCCTCCATTCCAATTTCCATATCCCGGTCCTCCCCAGACTCCTATCCCAACTCACAAGGTTTCTGACAGGGATCGAAATCCACCCCGGCGCCACCATCGGCGAAGGCGTCTTCATCGATCATGGTATGGGAGTCGTTATCGGTGAGACCGCTGAGGTCGGCAACAATGTCACCATCTACCAAGGCGTCACCCTCGGCGGTACCGGCAAGGAGGCCGGCAAGCGTCACCCAACCGTCGAAGAGAACGTGGTGGTCGGCGCAGGGGCCAAGGTCCTCGGCAATATCCGTGTCGGACACCACTCCATGGTCGGGGCAGGGTCCGTCGTGCTCAAGGACGTCCCACCCTCCTGCACCGTCGTCGGAATCCCAGGCGTGGTCGTCCGACAAAAGGGTAAGCGCATCCTCGCATGCAGCTCCCTGAATCACCAGGACCTTCCCGACCCAATTCAGGAACAACTCGGCCAGCTCGAACAAGAGGTGGAAGACCACATCAAACGGTGGCTCAATCGTGTATTGGAAGAGTGGAAGACCAACGAGAGCCAACAGCTCCATCATTCCGAAAAATAGATTGAGGTCGTCCGAAAAGGTCAATGACGAAGCAAGATCGGGGGCGGGGTCGCTATCGGTCTCGGTATCGAATGGACGCGGGATGGGATTCAGACATGGGAAACCGGGTACCGCAACCGTATTGTTGCAGGGCGGCCACAACTCGGCAGTGATGTTCGAGCGGTCCTCAGAGGACCAGGTGCCAACCAGAACAGGGATCGATCCCGATTTCGATTTCGATTCAGACAATGATCTGACCGATCGGCAACCATTGCCGGGAGGCGACGCCTGAAGGAACGCGCCTTTTCAAACGGCCTCTGCCTGCGGCCCCTCCCGCCGATGACAGGTTTACTTCGCGCTCACGTTTTGTTTATGATCCTTTGATTTCCCTCCCCGAACGGCCTGCCCCACGCCTCCACCGACGTGGGCAGCGGCTTCACCCCTTCCCAGAGGCTTTCAGATGAGAAAACAGATCTTTAACCTGCTCCTCCCAGCCGTCCTGTTCGTCCTCACCGGAGGACCCAATGCCGCCGCGGCCCTTGATCTCACAGGTTGGACCCTGCTCCAGTCCGGTGACGCCCTCACCAATAGCGTCCCTTTCGGTGTCTCGATCCAGGACAACAGCTACCTCGTCATCGCCCGGGGCGATGGAATCGGTGGCCCAACCCGCCAGGAGTTCGAGGCCTATTGGCAGGTGTCCCTGGATCCCGAAGTCGTCTATATGACCGGTGACAGCCTCGGCGGGGTGGATGCCTTCCCCCAAATCGGGGGTGAGTCCACACAGTCCTACCGAGTCCTAGACCTGACCCAGTCGTTGGTGGACGGCCCCACCGCAGCAGAGGTCGAAACCCGGCTCTCCTCCAATCAGCGGATCAGCCTCAACACCGACAGCTCCCTCCAGGATGCCTGGATCAACCGATCCATCGCGTTCGCCACGCCAGGCTACGGCTGTGCCTTGTCAGGGGACCAGGCACGCTTCGTCATCAGCGAAATCGCAGATGCCGAGGACAACGAATTCGAGTACGTGGAGTTCTTCTACGGCAATCCCAACAGCCCGGACACCACACCCCCAACTCCTGTCGACGCCTACCTCGCATCGGTCTGCAACGCCACTCTGGTGCGCGTCGTCTTCAGCGAGGACATCGATCCCGACAGTGGTTCGGATCACTTCAATTACAACGTTCAACCCGATATGGGGATTCCCGATTCGGCCTCCGTCCAGGGAAACTCGGTGGTGCTCTCCTTCCATACTCCGCTTGCCCTGACCCAGACCTACGAGGTCCGGGTGCAAGACATTCTGGACACCTCAGGCAACCTGATGTCCGGTCCGCAATCAATCGATATCTTCCGCCCGCCACTCTTTCTGAATGAACTGATGTACGACCCGGTCTACGATCTGCCGTTCGGCGGCAGAGGGGGCGATACCAACGGAGACGGAACGGTCGATAGCGGCCAGGACGAGTTCGTCGAATACATCAACATCTCCGGTCAGATCATCGACCTATCCGGCTATACACTCAACGACGACAAGGAACTTCGCGTCATCATCCCTGAAGGGACCCTCCTCAATCCCGGTCAGGCCCTCGTGGTCTTCGGCGGCGGTATCCCAATCGGGACCTTCGGATATTCCGTGGTTCTGACCGGGGACGGTAACCTTGGGTTAGGCAACGGCGGCGACATCAGCGTGCTGCGGGATGCCCAGGGCCGCCTCGTCGCTCACGCAGCCTACTCACGAGATGAATCCGACGACGAGTCACTTCAACGCGCGATTGAATACAACGATGCCGGATGGGATACCCTCTGCGATTCATGGGTGCGGCACACGACCATGCCCGCCGCCGCAGGAGCCCGATACAGTCCGGGAACCCGCGTCGATGGCACCGCCTTCCCCGGCAGCATTGCCACCACACCAGAACTTCTCGGCGCACACCCAGCATCGCCCTGTGATCCGACCCAGGTGCTCCTGACCTTTTCCAGGGTTATGGACACCGCCACCGGTTCGGATGTCAACCGCTACACCATCGGTGAGCTCGGGCATCCCACCCAGGCTCAGGTCCTCAATAACACCATCACCCTCACCATGCCCGGACTCCAGGAGTGGGTGCGCTACGAGGTGAGTATCGACGACGTGGAGGATCAAAACGGCACCCCGACCGCCCCAGGTACCGCAGCCGAATTTGTCGTCGGCACCCTCGTCATTAATGAGGTTTTGTACCATCCCCCAACCGGCGATCTGGGCGATGCAAACCGAGACGGTCTGGCGGATCCCGCCCAGGACGAATTCGTCGAGATCGTCAACATCGGCTCGCAACCCGCCGACCTGGCGGGAATGCAGCTCATGGACGCCAACCGGACCCGCTTCGTCTTCCCGGAAGGTACCATCCTGGCACCCAACCGCGCAGCCGTCGTCTTCGGTGGAGGAGATCCGAACCTGTTCCTTTCCAACTTCGGTGGCTCCCTCGTCTTTACCACCCCAGCAGGGGACGACCTCGGTCTGAGTGACTCCAACGACACCGTCACCATCGCCACCGCAGACCATTTGGTGCTGACAACCATGTCCTATGCCACCGACAGCCCAGGCATGTCCCTGAACCTCAGCCCCGACCAGGTCTGCGGGCTCTACTTCCTCCACCAATGGGTGGCGGGCAGCGCCGGGACCTCCTTCTCCCCCGGCAGACTCGCCAGCGGTCTACCCTTCCCCGGCGGGATCGATCTCACTGAGGGCCCTCCTGTCGTGGTCGACGCCCTGGTGGCGGACGCAAGCACGATCTGGCTCTGGTTCAATGAGGAGGTCGATCTTGTAGACGCCGAAGACCCCGCAAACTACTCCCTGACCGGAGGAGGCAATGTGACGTTCGCCATCCTGGACGTCTTCGAGAGGAGTGTGGAACTCGCCCTCTCCACTCCGCTCCAAGAAGGCGTCCTAACCACCGTGCAGGTCAGAAACATCGCGGATATTTTCGGGAACACCTCCAGTGACAATGGATCCGTCGATGTCGCCTATGAACCTATGGCGCAGATCATCATCAATGAGATCCTGTATGACGTCCCTGCCGGAAACGGAGACGCGAACCGAGACGGAGTCATCAATGAACAGGAAGACGAGTTTGTCGAGTTCATCAATCTGGAACCTCACGCCGTGGACCTGTCGGGTTGGACCGTTTCCGACCTCGCCGCCCAGCGGCATGTCTTCCCCCAAGGGACCCTCCTGCAACCGGGCCAGCCATTGGTCTTGTTCGGCGGGGGAATCCCAACCGGGGATTTCGGAGGCGCGATCGTCCAAGTGGCCTCCTCCGGCGAGCTGCGCCTTGGCAACACCGGCGACTGCCTCATGCTGGCGGATGAATACGGCCGGTTGGCCGTCGAACGGTGCTGGGACCTCGGCGAATTCGTCGAAGTCTCCATGGTGCGCGCTCCCGAAAAGACCGGCGCATTCACCGCACACGACCTGGCCCCCGGCAGCGGCGGTAGCCTCTTCTCGCCCGGGACCCAGACCGACGGAACCGCATTCGCGTTTTCGACTATCACTCCACCTGTAATTTTGACTATAGAAAAGGGACAGGCCGAGGGCTCGATCGTGCTGACCTTCACCGGTCAGCCAGGCCCATTCGCTGTCGAACAATCCTCAAGCCTGACGCCGCCCAGCTGGAGCGAAGTCCAGGGCGTCGTCTTCTCCGTCCCGGACCTGGATGGCCTCAGCACCGCTGAGTTCACCGTCGGACCAGAAGTCACCCATAACTTCTTCCGCATCCGTCAACAGTAACCCCCGACGCGGACGCTCAGCGGCGTACCAGCCCACCCAAAGGCGCGCGATGGAGCATGCTCCACCGCGCGCCTTCCGTTAGTTGGTGGGCACCAGCCTCATCAGGAAACGGAAGGCCGCAGCTGCATTCGCGCCCATCCATATCATTCAACCGCCAAGACGCCAAGGACGCCAAGAAGATAGAGGATCTGGCGAGCACCAGCCTCATCAGGAAACGAAAGGCCGCAGATGC
>ENA-UOOH01001536-UOOH01001536.1-fermentation-metagenome-genome-assembly--contig:-NODE-1536-length-22259-cov-13.880697_pt1 | contig 22259 bp, 19 predicted proteins | sample MGYA00245778_ERZ724025 | MGnify/ENA primary metagenome ERZ724025 (study PRJEB28704, sample SAMN03018313) | fermentation metagenome | biome: anthropogenic terrestrial biome; feature: soil... | reverse complement strand
GCGTCACGCCACTCATTTCTGAGACAAGCAAGGACAATGTCATAGTCACATCCGACCTCTCGTTCAAGCTGGAGGAAGGGTACAGCGTGGACACGTTCATCACGGTGGACCTGGACCGGCAGTCCCCGAAGTCCGCAGAGCATCTTCTGGTGCTTTCCAGGTCCGGTTATATGGAGGTGACGGAATCCACAGGCAGCTTCATGGCAAGCTCTCTGGATCTGGACACCGAGATCCCGCAGGAGATCAATATCGTGAGGTCACCCGGGGTCGTCACCGTCAGGAACACGGGTCCGGGGATGGGCCGTATGTACATCTACAGGGAGAGAAGGCAGATGCTGCCCTCCCATAATCATGTCGGCACCGTGACCAACGGTCTCTCGATAGCGATGTTCGCCAAGGCAGGGGACAAGATCGGAGTGGTCACCAACCCTCAGAGGATACTCTCAGTGGGCATGACCCAGAAGGACGGAGCCGCGTTCCTGGGATCCAAAGGACTCAGGCAGAAGAGGACAGGGGACACATCAGACGAAGCGGTGATAGTGGACCAGACTCCGGAGGCGACCCTGGATGCCATCCATTCGGACGAGATAGAGACGTTCGGCGTTCCGAGGGACAAGATATACAAGATATCCCTGGACCGCGGGGAGAAGAACAAACTCAATTCGTATTATTTCGAGAAGATGACGGGTCTGAGCCATAAGCCCATAGGTGCCCTCAAGGTGCATTTCGCATTCAAGGGTATGCCCATGGTCACCTTCGAGGGCGATGAGGTCAGAGGGAAGTCCCTATACCCCAACGACCCGTTCAAGAAATGCTCCAGAGGGGATATAGGCGTTACCAACCAGGCAAGGCCCCACAAAGGACTCCTGGGCATAAGGCTGGAGAACAGCAAGGAATACGGCCCTACGGGGGAAGAGCCCTACGGTACCAACATCTTCGGGAAGTTCCTCGGGGATCTGGACGATATGATGCAGGGTCTGAAGGACGGGGATACAGTGTACTTTACGGAGATGGACCTATGAGCGAGAAGAAACCCAGACAGAGGGAGACAAGACTGATCATGATATCCCCGGCGTCCAACGTGACACCGGACCTGCTGGTTAGGACCGCTCACGCCATGGGCAAAGAGCTGTCCGCCAAGGAGACATGCTACGGTTGCCTGTTGGAAGGGGATCCGAAGACCGTTATCGAGGTCCGGGATGAGCTGCGCAAGCTGGATCCCCACGGGATATACTCGAAGAGGAGAGCATATCCGGCCGGTGACCCGCGCAGATGCAGGGCACAGCACGGCACAAGGCCCGGGTACGCTCAGCTGGAGGCTGAATGGAAGCTGCTGGCCAATCTGCAGCATGCGATGGACGCTATAGATCTGGGGAAGAAGGCTCCCCCGGAGCCGAAGAAGAATAAACTGCCTGTAAAGGAATTCAAGGAGATTTGCGAGGTGAACCTATGAAGAAGATATTCATCGACCCTCCGAACAGCATGATACTGTTCGACATAGTGGAGAGGCTGGGGCACGAGCCCCTTAGCACGATGGCGGCCCTCCAGGAGAGGGTGGATAACCTGGAGATAGACATGCCCCCCATGAACGTCACGCTTGACGACGTCATCAAGGGTCTTAAGTACGCAGGCATAGAGGTGCCCTCGGGAATAAGAGGGCGGCTGGCAGTCTGGGGCCCGCAGATCGATGCGGCGGATGCCGCCATCGTGATGACGGAGGCGCCCTACTCCTTCGGCTGCGTAGGATGCGAGCGCTCCAATGAGATGGTGAAGTACCTTCTGAGAAGGAGGGGCATACCCATCCTCTGGGTGGAATACCCCCGAGACAAAGAGGCTGCCATGCGAATGCTGGAAGAAACCAAGGAATTCCTGGAGGGACTTGAATGATCAAGATAGCACAGCTCTCCTGCGGTACGGAGTACAGCAGCGTCCAGAGCGAGATAGAGAAGGCGGCGTTCAGTGTGGGCGGCAAGATGGTCTACCCTGACGTCGGCGCAGACGATGTGGACGATGCGGTCAGGGAATTCGGTTTCAATCCCCGGTCCCCGCAGCTCAAGCTGATGATAGCAAGGGCGGTACAGCTTGCCAAAGGAGTCTACGATGCCGATGCGGTATTCATAGCGACATGCTTCAGGTGCGCCGAGGCCGCATTGGTCAGGAACGAGCTCAGGAGATACATACAGGAGCATACGAGGCTCCCCGTGGTCACCTACTCGTTCACTGAGAGGATGAAGTCCGCACAGCTGCTCACGAGGATGGAGGCGCTGGTGACCATAGTCACGAGGAAGGAGCTCCTCGCAAGGGAGAGGCAGACCGGGCTCACCGCCGGTCTCGATTCCGGGTCGTCGACCACCAAGGCCGTGATAATGCAGAATAACAAGATAATCGGGAAGGCATGGATGCCGTCCTATGACGTCGTCGAATCCGCCACCACCGTACTGAACCAGGCCCTGGAACAGGCCGGCTATCAGCTCAGGGATCTGGAGGGCATCGGAACAACAGGGTACGGCAGGTTCACCTTGGGCAAGCACTTCAATGCCAAGCTGGTACAGGAGGAGCTCACGGTCAACTCCAAAGGCGCCGTCTGGCTGGCTGACAGGCAGAAAGGCGAGGCCACGATACTCGATATAGGCGGAATGGACAACAAGGCGATAACGATCAGGGACGGCGTTCCGGACAATTTCACCATGGGAGGAGTATGCGCGGGAGCGTCCGGCCGTTTCCTGGAGATGACCGCCAACAGGCTCAAGATAGATGTGACGCAGCTCGGGGCTCTGGCCGAGAAGGGGGATTGGAGGAAGGCCAAGATGAACTCCTACTGCTCCATATTCGGGATACAGGACCTGGTCACCAGCCTGGGGGAGGGCAAGGCCTTCGAGGACGTGGCCGCCGCAGCCTGTCACTCCGTGGCCGAGCAGGTCTACGAGCAGCAGCTCCAGGAGATCGACATCAGGAAGCCCATAATCCAGGTCGGCGGAACGTCTCTGATATCAGGTCTCGTGAAAGCAGTGGGAGAGGTGCTGGGTGAGAGGCCCATAGTTCCTCCGGACTCGCAGTACATAGGCGCGGTGGGCGGTGCCCTCCTGAGCTCAGGATTCCTTCAGTGAGGTGAACCGATGAACATAGAGGCTACCGGAACAGACCCCTACGGATGCGAAGCATACAAGGATCTGTTCAGAGTCATAATGAGCGACATCGGTAAGGGGATACTCATAGACGAGGCCCGGATGATGCTCCGGCCCGAGGTCCCGCTATTCATATTCTCGGTGATGCTGAAGGCGGAGCCCGATAACAAGGTGATCTCCGATGCGGCCTCGCTGAGGAAGGAGGGTGATGATGTGTTCATCACCATATCCGATGAGAGGTACGCACCCAGCATACTGTCCCAGCTTTGGAAGAGATATACCAGGGCGAGGGTTGATCAGCAGACACGATTCGATATCGTCATCGAAGGCGCCGATATGGATGAGGTCGCGGCCATAGAGATATCCTCAGGGGAGGAGACGAAGAAGGAGATCCTGGGAGCCATATGGAGATCCATGCCCGAGGGCATAAGGGTCAGGTTCAACCAGACCGACGGCAGGGTCCTGACGATAATGGCCACCGAGGAGATCGTGAGGCCTGAGATGAAAGAGGAGGCCCGCAAGATGCATGCTGAGATGCTGGCCAAGGCAAGGGAGGCTGAAAGGCATGTTTGAGGTCCTTATGTACGACGGCGGAGTCTACCGCTCTGACGAGCTATATGAGATGATAGAGGATGTGGGCGGAACGGTGATCCAAAGCACCAGGAGCTCCCAGATGCTCACGGTCACGATGTCCATCCCGGGGGAGGACCGGCCCATGGTGGAGAAGCTTTGCAGGGAATTGGGCGGAGAGGTCCGCGAGGTTCCCCTGGCGGGCACCGAGATCGCCGTGGTGGGACCCACCCTCGGAAGGCACCACATGCCGCATCCGATATGCGACATAGCGGAGCAGCTCAGGCAGTACGGTGCGATATCCGTGGTCATGGGATTGGCCAGAGGGCGCGGCAAGTCGACATCTCAGATATCCCTGGAGGAGATCAGGATAATAGAGGAGTACGACGTCGCGATCCTGATGCTGGGCAACTTCAAGCCCTGTATCGAATCCAAGACCCATCTCTTCGAGAAGATAGAGACCCCCGTCATCCTCGTTACGGGGCCCATGCCCGAGGGGATAGACGATCTCTGCGAGGCGATAATCCCGGGAATAGGGCGCAAGGCCGAGAGGATGAGAACGGTACCGGAAAGGGCAAAGCTCATAGAGGTGGCCGATACGGTGATGAAGGTCCTGGAGAATAAGCGCAGGCTTCTGGAGGAGGATCCCCTTTTCGTTCATCCTGCGGAGCTCAAGCAGCTCCTTGAGGAATACGAGCCGATCAGCATGAGCCTCAGGCCGGCTCCGCTGGTCCTTCACATGGACGGGCTCAGGGTGAAGATACCCTATGCCGAGAACAAGGAGTACCTGGATAACCTGGAGGTATACGGCCGCAGGCTCTCGGAAGTGGCGAGGATAACCCCCTCTAAGATAAGTGACAGCAGCACGATAATACGGATAATGACGGAGTCAGAGGTTCGCGACAGGGATATGCAGCGGACGGAAGGATGAGAAAGGGAACATACGTGCTGGCTATTTCCCTCGGAGAGCCCTTCGCAAGGGAAGTGGGGTCCCTGGGCACCGTGTCCCTTGAAAAGGGGCAGTACTGCTATGTGGGAAGCGCCATGAACGGCCTGGATCAAAGGATAGAGAGACATCTGCGCCGTAATAAGAGCATACGCTGGCACATTGATCGTCTCACGTCCTTCGAGGGTGATGTCAAGGCCTATGAATCATATCCGGACAGCATACCCGAATGCCGTCTGGCGGAAATAGCGGTATCATGCGGCATGGAGCCGGCAGCGAAGGGATTCGGATGCTCAGACTGCAAGTGCCAGACTCATCTTTTCAGAGCAACGGGGGATTCTCTTCGAAAACTCGTCGCCGAAGCAGGTCTGAAAGAATTCCGCCCAAAGGGGTCCAGATAGTTCTTGCAGAGGGCCCACCAAAGCATTATTAAACATCACCCTCTTTACACGTGCAATATAACCGCGGAACCTAATCAGCGGAGGGAATAAATGACATCCAGGAAGGCAGAAAACCTATCACGGAAAGTGACACCCGAGATCATCAACCAGTTGGAGGAGATCCTCGGAAAAGATAACGTTAATACCAGCGAAATGGACAGAATGCTGTACAGCCACGATCTCGCACCGCTTCCCAAGGAAGCCGGGATCGCCTTCAACAACATACCAGATGTCGTTGTCAGGCCCCACACTGTCGACCAGGTCGCGTCCATAGTCAAGCTGGCATATCAGAACGGAATAGCTGTTGTGCCCAGGGGAGCTTCCACATGGGGGCTCGGGGGCTCGATGCCCACTGCGGCAGGCATACTTCTGGACATGTCCTCCGGCATGAACGAGGTCATAAAGCTCGACAAGGAGAACATGTATGTCAAGGTCCAGTCGGGTTGCATATGGAAGAAGATGATGGAGGTCTGCGAGAAGGAAGGCCTCCTTGTCGGGTCATACCCGTCCAGCTTCCCGTCTGCCACCGTTGCCGGATGGATATCCACCAGCGGGATAGGTCCCGGCGGATACAAGTACGGGGCGGCAGGGAACAGCATACTCAACCTGAAGGTCGTTCTGCCTGACGGAACGGTCATAGAGACCGGTTACGACAACGTCGCCAACAACATGTCCGGATATAACCTCAACAGCCTCTTCAACGGCGCCGAGGGGACCCTTGGTATCATTGTGGAGGTAACCCTCAGGGTGTATCCCAAAGGGATAATCAAGCCCCTCGCATACAATTTCAAGAACCTCAAGGAGATGGGCGTGCCTATCAATAAGATAGTCAACCACCCGAGCCTGAAGCCCCTTCACATAGCCTGGTCTGACTGCTATCATTTCGAGAACCAGAGGAAGGCCGGCATAGATGAGCACAAAGGCATCGACAATCTCTTCCTCGTGACCCTCCAGGGCGCAGAGGAGTTCGTGAAGCTTGAGGAGCAGGAGATCGACAAGATCGTCGCTGAGAGCGGCGGGGTCAAGATGGATCAGCATGTCGCCGACCACGAGTGGGAGGAGAGGTGCTACGAGTACAGGGTCCGCAAGATCGGCATCGGCTCGATCCCGGCAGAGGTCGTCGTGGAAGTCCAGCACTGGGCCGAGTTCGTCGATGAATGCTACAAGAGCTTTGATGTCATGAAGATGGATACAGGCGGTATCGTCGGAATGATCGCAGACCGCAGTACAGCCATGTTCATGCCGTACTACTTCAAGGACGACGAGACCATGCTGGGCATGGTGGCTTTCGCGTTCAACTTCTATCTCGGTAACAGAGCTCTCCTGTACGGAGGCCGTTCCCTGGGCTTCGGAGTGTTCTTCGCATCGAATCTGGATCTCGTAAGGGAGCGCAACTCCACGGAGCTCATGAGGGATCTGAAGACCTTCCTGGACCCCCACGATGTGATGAACCCCGGGCACCTGGTATGCGGGAAGACGAGGTTCGGCATAAACATGGACTCCAAGCTCATGGGTGTCGGAAGCGTTATGATGCAGGCTGCCAAGAAGATCCTTCCCAAGGATAAGATCGGCATGATGAACAAGGAACGCTTCCACTATGACCACATGGAGGAAGAGAAGATCCAAGGCCGCAACGTCACTTACGGCGACGGAAGCCAGTGAGCAGAAACCGCCGCGGGGCCTGACCCCGCGGCATATTTCCTTTTATAAGAATTCTATAAGATCCGCTACCGTGTCTATGACACGGGTCTCGCCGACATCTTCCCAGTCCGCTTCTCCGTACGTTCCGCTGAGGACACCTACGAATCCTGCACCCGATTCCTTGGCGCAGATCCTGTCAAAGGAATGGTCGCCGACGAACAATATGTCCTCAGGGAACACTCCGAGCCCATGTGCCAGATGCTCCATTGCTATGGGCGAGGGCTTTGCTTCCTCCTCGGGATGGTCGTCCCTTGCCACAACATGATCCAACAGGTCCATGACCCCGGAAACGGACAGGGCGACCTCAGCATACTCCCTGCAGCCCCTGGTCAGCACGCCAACGCGTATCCCGCGGGACCTCAGGGCGGTGAGCAACTCAACGGCCCCCGGGAAGGGGACAGCCTTATCCGCATGCTCCATTTCCACGTCCCTTGCCGCCCCGGCGACCCTGCGGTTGACCTCGAACACGTCCGCCCCCCGGCCGTTGGACCTGAGCCATTCCACCCCTGAGTCTATGTTGAACTTATATCCGCCGGACCTGTCGATGGCGCTCTCCGGCACGCCCATCCTCTTCATCTCATCAAGCACGATCTCCGTCATCCTGCGATAGTCGACGCGGGTATCAAGGAGGGTGCCATCCATATCGAATCCCACGGCCCTGTATCTCGTGTCTATCCTCATCATCGTGCGATAGGCATTTTCCGATAAAGAGTATGTGCCCGAAGGAGAAGGATATATACGGACCATACCTTTGGAAGAGCGGGTGATTACCTGTTCTGCAGCAACTGCGGTCATGAGATGAATCCCGATGAAGGGACCTGCGAGATATGCGGCACCAAAGCAGGTCACGCTCCTCCGGCCAGGGATACAGATCCATCGGGTTACAAGAGGAATATGAAAAGCGAGGCTCTGGCTATATTGATATCCGCTCTTCTGCCCGGCCTCGGCATCCTCTATACCGGGCAGGCCAAGGGCCTGCTCTACTTCCTAGGTTTCATAATATTCTCGGCGATCATGTTCTTCGTACCTCTGGGATTCGTACTTGTATTCCTCGGCTGGCTCTTCTTGATATACAAGAGCTACGAGACCGCCAGGAACTATAACCGGTACCTGATGACCAACGGTCATCCTCCCTGGTGAGAAGTGTCAGGTGAGAGTAGTAGTCCCCCTTCTGTTTCAGGCGGCATTCAACTAATGCACCCTACCCGCCGGTCCTTGGGCAATCATCCCGGCTGTGCGGGCTTGCTCCGATGGGGTGTCGCCGTTTCATCATATCCGAAGGCAACGTCACTGTCCACAGATCATCCTGCGCCCCGGCTGTGTCGTTTCTGAGCCCTTGCCCGAGCTCTCGCCCGGCCGGATTTCCCGACCCATCTGCCCTGTGGAGGAGGGAACTTCCTCAGCCGGACAATGTCCTACCGTCGGCCGCCCTCTCTCTCCTGACATCCGGGTCAAAGGCGTCCGTGTATTAATTCTGATTGCATATGCGCCCCTCGGGACGGGTTATGGGGGAGAAACACCCCTCCGGGCGCGTTTCCAGACGGCAAAACTTATTAAGCGTATTCGTTTACGTCGCCTATACGCAGGGGTAGTCAAGCATGGCCAACGACGCTAGGTTGAGGGCCTAGTCCTTCAGTGGTCCGTGGGTTCAAATCCCATCCCCTGCACTACGATCCCTTTTACGAAAGCTTTGCGGCCCGTGCGAAGATATGCTCCTCTCAGCGTTCGCTGATCATCAGAGAACGCATGCTATGCAGTCCTGGGAGGCGCATGCGACGTTCTTCTCCTTCCATTTGAGGGCCCAGGATTTCACGTCTTTGATAACAGGTATGAGGTCCAAGCCCATCTCGGTGAGACGATAGAACACCTTCGTGGGCACTTCTGAATCATCGGTCCTCCTCTCGACTATGCCCTCCCCCTCCAATGCCCTAAGGCGCTCCGAGAGCATCTTAGGGGTTATCTCCTCCATGGAACGCTTTATCTCGGAGAATCTTTTCCATCTGTTGCCTTTGTACAGTTCCAGTATGATCATCACCGTCCATTTCTTGGAGAGATAGTCCATGGTCTTGTACACCGTGCATCCTTTGTTCATAGTATGCTTATGGATACCTACAGTATTTAACCTAGTATCTTTATTATACGAAGTATCCAAAGGATACACGGGAAAGGAGATCTGAAGAATGAAGAGTGAAATGTTTTGTTTCCAGTGCGAGCAGACGGCCAAAGGTACCGGATGCACGGGCTCGGCAGGGGTATGCGGGAAAACGTCTGATGTGGCGAATCTGCAGGATGACCTCATAACGGCCCTCGTCGACCTGTCCATCAGGGCGAAGGGGAAGACAAGCGGCAGAACTGACGATATCGTAAAGGAGGCTCTTTTCAGGACCATAACCAATGTGGACTTCGACCCTCTTTCCGTCAAGAGACAGATAGATGCCGTTGAGGAGGAGACCGAGAGGCTCTGCGGATCCAACGTCTGCGGTTGCGGCAGCGTAGCATTCAGGACCGAGAAGATATGGACGGACAATGAGGACATAAGGTCCCTCAAATCCCTGATCCTCTTCGGACTGAAGGGCATAGCCGCCTACGCCTATCATGCCAAGGTATTGGGGTACAAGGACCCGGAGGTGGACGCCTTCCTTTACAAAGCCCTTGCCGCTATCGGGGAGTCCTCTGATTTCGATGAGCTCCTGGCAATGACAATGGAGACGGGACAGGCCAACCTCAAGTGCATGGCCCTCCTTGACAAGGCGAACACCGAGAAGTACGGTGTGCCGGCTCCGAACACGGTATCCATGAAGATCGAGAAGGGCCCCTTCATAATCGTCACGGGGCATGACCTTCTGGATCTGGAGGCTCTGCTGAAGCAGACCGAGGGCAAGGGCATCAGCATCTACACCCACGGGGAGATGCTTCCGGCCCACGGATACCCGGAGCTCAGGAAGTACAGCCACTTGAAGGGCAACTTCGGCACCGCATGGCAGAATCAGCGCGACGAGTTCGATGATGTGCCGGCGCCCATACTGTTCACTACCAACTGTCTCATGAAGCCGAAGGCAAGCTACATCGACCGTGTCTTCACCGCGGGCCCTGTCAGCTATCCTGATACAGTTCACATAGGAGAGGACCGTGATTTCTCTCCCGTGATAGAGAAGGCGAAGGCCTTGGGCGGATACAAAGAGGACCGGCAGATGACCGGCATCAACGGAGGGAAGACTGTCACCACCGGATTCTCAGCCGGCACGATAATGTCCGTGGCCGACAAGGTCATCGACGGAGTGAAATCGGGTGCGATAAGCCACATCTTCCTCGTCGGAGGATGCGACGGCGCCAGGCCCGGGAGGAATTACTTCACTGACTTCGTCAGGAACTCGCCCAACGGCACTCTGATCCTGACCCTTGCCTGCGGCAAGTACAGGTTCAACGACATGGACATCGGGGACATCGGAGGAATACCCAGGATACTGGATGTCGGACAGTGCAATGATGCCTACGGAGCGGTCAAGGTCGCTCTCGCTCTCGCCGAGGCATTCGAATGCTCTGTGAACGACCTGCCTCTGACGATCGTGCTGTCGTGGTACGAGCAGAAGGCTGTGGCAGTACTGCTCACCCTGCTTAGCCTGGGCGTCAAGGGCATATATCTCGGACCCACCCTTCCGGCGTTCGTCTCCCCGAACGTGCTGGATTTCCTGGTCAAGGAGTTCGGGGTATCCCCCATAAGCACCCCCGCCGAGGACATGAAGAAGATGCTCGGGTGATCCCGGCATCCGAAACCTCTTCCTTTCTTTTCTATCACATATCTCATCCCATCCTCAGATTCGACACAGATAAATAACCGCCGGGGCCTAGACCGAACCCATGCTCTCAGAGGATCAGACGGACATTTTCAAGGCACTATCGGACCGGAATCGTCTCAGGATCGTCTCTATGCTCGCAGAGGGTGAGATGTGCGCCTGCAAGCTGCTTGAGAATCTCAGCGTGTCTCAACCTACTCTCTCTCATCACATGGGCGTGCTGATCAGGAGCGGGCTGGTCGAAGGCAGGAAGGACGGGCAGTGGATGCATTATTCCCTCAATAAGAGCCGGATAGACATTCTCGTATCCGATCTCAAGGAGGTCTCCGATATGATCTCCCGGAATCAGCGCATTAATGATGAGGACGGATGCTGAGCTTAGATAGGTACATTTAGATATATCTATATATTATGATCCGCATGCATCATCCAAGCCCATGCTGGAGTGCTCTCGGGCAGAAGGCTGATCAGAAAGGCAGATGAAGCATATGGGCGGGATATGGGATTTCTTTCAGACTCAGGTACTAGGGATGAAGTGGCTGAACGATGCGGTGGGCAACGGCCTCACGGCATTGGGGGTCGACATCGGCAGCAGGCTGGGCGGCAGTCTGCAGTTCTTCATATACGATTCGATAAAGATCGTCATGCTCCTGCTCTCGCTGATATTCGTGATATCCTACATACAGAGCTATTTCCCGCCCGAGAGGACGCGGGAACTGCTCGGCAGGGTGAAGGGCATCAAGGGCAACTTCGCCGGTGCCGTATTGGGCACACTGACCCCGTTCTGCAGCTGCTCCTCTGTCCCGATATTCATAGGCTTCACCAAGGCGGGTCTGCCGGCAGGGGTGACGTTCTCCTTCCTTATCTCCTCCCCCTTCATAGACCTGGCCGCTCTGATAGTGCTGATAGGAATCTTCGGGCCGGAGATAGCCATCGCATATCTGGTGGTCGGGATACTGCTGGCCGTCGTGGGCGGCTCCTTGATAGAGAGGATGCACATGGAGGATCAGATAGAGGATTTCGCCAAGCCGGACCCCATTGCGGCAGGCGGAGAGGGATGCGGATGCGATACGGTATCGTATGAGATGAGCAGGAAGGATCGCGCATCCTACTCCTGGGGTCAGACCAAGGACACCTTCAGAAGGGTCTTCGTTTACATACTGATAGGCGTGAGCATCGGGGCGCTGATACACAACTGGATCCCCGCCGACATCATCCAGTCCGTGCTCGGTCAGCAGAATCCGTTCTCTGTGATAATAGCCACTCTGTTGGGCGTGCCCATATACGCGGACATATTCGGGACCATACCGATAGCCGAAGCCCTCTATTCCAAGGGCATCGGCGCAGGGACGATATTAGCATTCATGATGGCTGTGACGGCTACGTCCATACCATCCATAATGCTGTTGAAGAGCGTTATGAAGAACAAGCTCCTGGCGACATTCTTCCTCATAGTCGTCGTCGGCATAATAGTCATAGGATACATCTTCAATTTCATCATAGGTTTGTGAGATCATGGAAGGAAAGAACGCAGGAGAAGGAGCACTCGTGAAGGTGCTGGGAACAGGCTGCTCCAAATGCAGGAAGCTGGAAGCCAACACCAGGGAGGCATTGAAGGATATGGGCATGCCCCAGGAAGTCGACCATGTATCCGATGTGAGGGAGATAATGAGATACGGCGTGATGTCCACGCCGGCATTGGTGGTCGGCAGGAAGGTATTCTCGCCCGGGAAGGTCCTCGGTAAAGAGGAGATAAAGAGGATATTGGAGGAAGAGGCGAAGGAGTAGGGATCAGCAACCCTCCCTCGCGGTATTCATCGCAACGGGATCAGAGGGTGCCCGAGAGCACCCTGCCTCTGAGGTCCAGGACCTTTTTGCGTATGACCTCCATGGTATCCATGAAAACGTCATCATCAGAACCGGTAGGATCCTCGATGCCCCAATCCTCCGAGTGCTTGCACCGGACATTCGGGCATGCTACGCCGCACCCCATGGTGACGACGATATCGATCTCCGGGAGCTCGTTTATGTGCTTGGACCGTTTTCTCCCGATATCCATTCCGTATCCGGAGGCCAACAGCCTTGCCGCATCCGGATTGATCCCGGAAGGCTCAGTTCCCGCGGAGAAGCTGTCGAAAGCATCCTGCGCATATTCCTTTGAGAAAGCCTCGGCGATCTGGCTTCTGCATGAGTTGTGAACGCATACAAAGGCCACCCTCGGCCTCTTGATACCGTTCTCTTTTTGCCCGCGATATTCCTCAGATATGATCCCAACCTCCTGATACTAATTTCGAATACAGATGTGCCAGATTCAAAGGTTCTCAAAGGACACAACGTTCTGCTTGACCTTCTTGGCAAGACTCTTGGAGAACATCCCCGCCTCCAGCCATCCGGCATTGAATACGGCGTTGGGGGCGAGGCACGGGCCCATGATGTACTTCAGCTTCTCCGGGTCCGTTATCGAGCTGGTCCTGTTGTCCGTAAGGTCCTCCAGCGTGATCTTGGTGAGCAGCTTCGCATATTCCTGCACGAACTCGCAGTCCGATACGATGGTAACGTCGAAATCCTCATCGTCCCTCTTCGTCACGGTTGCTTTGTGGGTCTTGTTGCAGAAGTTCATGTGCGCTGTTACCGTTGCCATAATATCCTCCTCAGCGCCGCCCCTTCCCTGGCAGCGGAGCGCATGGGAAAAGTATCGCATCATGATACTTTAATATTGAGCAGAAGGACCCAGCGCTCCATATTGTGACAGTGGGCAGGCAGCATCTGTTTTATCCGCGTTCGGTATATTCGCTTTGATATGCCGATGAGCTATGATTGCGACGTCGTCGTGGTGGGAGCAGGACCCGCCGGCAGCATGGCGGCAAAGCACGCCGCCGACGGCGGAGCCCGTGTGATACTCGTTGAGAAGAAGGCGGAGATAGGGGCGCCCCTGAGATGTGCGGAGGGCGTATCCAAGAGGAGACTGTTGGAAGCAGGCATAGAGCCGGATCCCGGGTGGATATCCGCAAAGATCTCCGGCACGATACTGAGATCCCCCTCCGGCAATACATTGAAGGTTCGCGAGTGCCCCGAGGGCTCAGAGGTGGGATATGTTCTCGACAGGCACCTCTTCGACAAATTCCTCGCCGGCAGAGCGGCATCATCCGGCGTACGGATAATGATGAGGGCCGGATGCGTAGGCGTGATCACTGAGGATGGGAAAGTGACAGGCATCACCGTAAGGCATATGGGTTCCGATTGCGAGATACATGCCCGTTGCGTCATAGCTGCGGACGGTTACGAGAGCCAGACCGCAAGATGGGCAGGCCTCGATACCGATCTGGAGATGTCAGACATGGATACGTGCCTGCAATATCTCATGTCCGGAGTGGAGATAGAGGAGGACTTCTGCGAGATCGTACTGGGCTCCTGCGCCCCCGGAGGGTATGCATGGATTTTCCCCAAAGGCGACGGAAAGGCGAACGTAGGGATGGGCGTGCAGGGAAGCAGATGCGTTTCCGAAGGAGAAACGAAAAGGCTGCTTGATAAGTTCATAGAGTCCGACCCGCGGCTCAACAAAGGCAACATCCTCTCGGTGGTCGCAGGGGCGGTATCCACCAGGCCCGGGATCCCCTGCTCTGTCGGGGACGGCATAATGACCGCAGGGGATGCGGCAAGGGTGATCAACCCTCTTACCGGAGGAGGCATACGCAATGCCCTCCGGACAGGCAAGATGGCAGGGGAGGTCGCAGCGGCCTGCATCAGGAAAGGGGATGTATCCAAGGAGTCCCTGATGGAGTACGACCGTATGTGGCGCGGCGAGATGGAGGACGAGCTTCTCCGGTACTGGAGGATGAAGGAGAGGTACGTGAACCTGTCAGATGACGTTCTGGACAAGATCGTGCTCGCCGTCAAGGACTATGATTTCGAGCGTCTCAGGGGAGACGAGCTGAAGGCCGCGGCCAAGGCTATGTGCCCGGAGCTGTTCGGATCAAAACGACCCAAGGCCGAATGAGAGACCCAGAAGCAGCATGGATATCAGCATCAGCGGCTCTGTGCCGTTCTTGCCGAGAAGTATCCTTCTCGAAGTCTCAATTATGAGTATATACGGCACCACTGCGAAAAAGAACAATGTGCCAGTATCATATATCACAGGGAACGCCAGGGATACGGGCACGGCGGAAAGCAATACTAAGGATGCTATGATGCGGGATCCCCGGAGGCCTATCGACCGGGGCAGCGTCCTTCTCCCTATGTCCCCTGCGGCATCTGCGATGTCGGAGCTGATCTCCCTGCTGACGGATATCAGCATGACCGCAAGGGAAGGGATGGCGCATCTGGCAACATCCCCGGCTATGCTCCCTCCCAGAAGGAAGGTCATGCCCGTTACGGCACCGATGGTGAGATTCCCTGCTAGGCCCATGCGTTTAAGGCGCAGCTCGTAAGCTGTCTCCAGGGCACAGGCGGTTGCGACTATGATGAAGGATACCACAGGAAGAAGCACCGCGATGATCGCGGAAGCAATCAGGAGCGAACATCCCGCATACAGTGCGTTCTCCCTCGGGATCTGCCCGGAGGGTACGGGTCTGGATGGGTGGGAGACCGAATCCGATGCGGAATCCGCGTAATCGTTCAGGGCGTTGCCCCCCATTACGAACAGTGCCACGGACACCGCGCCTATGATCATATGAGCGTTCAGGGGATCCGATCCCGGGACGATCATCGAGGAGATGAAAAGGAACGCTATCCCGATTAGGACCATCTCCGGCCTGAAGAGTCTGATGTAAGGATTCATCGCCCCGTACGGGCGATGCGATGACCTGAAATATACTTTATCCAATGAGTTCCGCGGGGTTCCTGCCGCTCATTTGAGGGGGCCGGGGCGTCTGTTTGAATATCGCTGAGCTCACAAAATCCAACATTTTGGCAAACATTAGACGTGTGTCTAATATATCAAATTAAAACGATGTATTTGGGTACCATTAGCAACATTTATTAAACATAAGTAGATGAGGCATCATGGCCAACAGCAGGTTCAGGGCGGTCGACACGGCTTTCTCCAGAAAACCGGTGGAAACCGATGCTCAGGGTACGGTCTCAGAGTACTTCGGATGCAATGTGTTCAGCAGGAAGAACATGCGGAAGTACCTGCCCTCCTACGTGAGGCGCGGGATATACGAGAGCATAGAGGAAGGGAGGACCCTGGACAAGAATCTCGCTGAGAGCGTCGCGGAGGGAATGAAAAGATGGGCCATGGATATGGGCGCAACGCACTACACGCACTGGTTCCAGCCTCTCACGGGGGAGACGGCTGAGAAGCATGACTCCTTCATCCAGCCCTCCGGGCCCGGGGACGCCATGGAATCATTCACCGGAAAGGTACTGTGCCAGCAGGAGCCTGATGCATCCTCATTCCCAAGCGGGGGGCTCAGGAACACCTTCGAAGCCAGAGGATACACGGCATGGGACCCCTCGTCGCCGTCCTTCGTGATAGGTGACACCTTGTGCATACCCACGGTCTTCATATCATACACAGGGGAGGCTCTGGATTACAAGACGCCTCTTCTGAGATCCGGCTGGGCGGTGGGCAAGGCGGCCTCCGATCTCCTGGAATACTTCGACATGGAAAGTGCCAGGGTGATACCTTATCTGGGTTGGGAGCAGGAGTTCTTCCTGATAGACTCGGCCCTCTATGCCCACCGCCCCGATCTTCTGTTGACGGGAAGGACCCTGATGGGCCATGAGAGCGCAAAGAGCCAGCAGCTGGAGGATCATTACTTCGGATCCATACCTCAGAGGGTGCTCTCCTTCTTCAGGGAGCTGGAAACGGAATGTTACAAGCTCGGCATACCGATCAAGACAAGGCACAACGAGGTGGCCCCCAACCAGTTCGAGATAGCCCCTGTATACGAGGAGGCGAACCTGGCCATAGACCACAATCTGATGCTGATGTCCATGATGAAACCCGTGGCCAAGCGTCACGGTTTCAGGGTTCTGTTCCACGAGAAGCCGTACCGGGGAGTGAACGGATCAGGCAAGCACTGCAACTGGTCCCTGGGCGTATATGACGGCCCGGGTCTTTTCGGGCCCGGCAGGACGGACTCGGAGAACCTGAGGTTCCTTGCCTTCATGTCCGTGGTTCTTATGGCGGTGTACAGGAACAACGGTCTGCTGAAGGCGTCCATAGCGTCCTCTTCCAACGCCCACAGGCTGGGCGCCAACGAGGCTCCCCCCATGATCATCTCGGTGTTCCTGGGCTCCCAGCTGAGAGAGGTATTCGAGGAGATGCTGAAGTCGAAGAGCATCGTGAAGATGGGGAAGCGCCCCGGATACAGCATCGGCATACCTCAGATCCCGGAGATACTGGTGGATAACACCGACCGCAACAGGACATCCCCCTTCGCCTTCGTAGGGGACAGGTTCGAGTTCAGGGCCGTGGGATCCTCAGCCAACTGCTCTCTGGCGATCACCACGATAAACACGATCGTAGCTGATGAGCTAGTACTGTTCAGGTCGAAGCTGGATGAGAAGATATCCGCGGGGGCTTCGAAAGAGCAGGCCATCCTCGAAACCGTCCGGGAGTACTACGGCACATGCAAAGGCGTGTGCTTCGACGGCAACAACTACTCCGACGAATGGAGAGAGGAGGCTGCCCGCAGGGGACTGGACTGCGAGATGTCCGTGCCCAAGGTATACGATGCCTTCCTCCGTGAGGATACGATAAGGGCGTACGAGCGCACGAAGGTCCTTACGAAGGGGGAGCTGGAGGCCAGGGCAGAGGTGTTGTGGGAGCAGTACTCCCTCAAAACGGAGATAGAGGCCAGGGTCATGAGCGACATGGTCCTGAACCATATATTGCCGGTCGCCACATCCTATCAGACCATGCTGCTGGAGAACGTCTCCAAGATCAAGGACACCTTCCCTCCTGAAGAGTTCGACGCGCTGGCAGGGAACGAGGTGGATCTCATACGGGATATATCCAGGCATATGTACGAAGCCCGGAGGATGGCCCGGGAGACGGACCTCCTCTGCGACCGGCTGGAGCGCATAGAGGATGCCAGGGAGAGAGCGCTGGGATTCTGTGAGACCATACGTCCCTACCTCGATGACGAGAGGGAGCATGCGGATTCATTGGAGATGATAGTGGACGACCAGATGTGGCCTCTGCCGAAATACCGCGAGATGCTTTTTATACATTGACAGAAAGACCTTGCTTCGGCGTTGCGGTTTCAGGATCATTTCAGAGGGTTCTGTGCATAATCATGAGCATACTGAATGAGTGAGATATTATGCTTCTACCAGCCCATTGTATAACAGTGTTTACTTTATATATTATGTAAAATTATCGTCGCTTGTGCAATCGTCAACAACGTTAAGCTGTTGAGATCCAAACAATAACGCACCCATCTTGGAGAGACAGATGAACAGAGGTATCGCGGTAAGGTTAGCAGCAGTAGCGGTCGCTTTGCTCTCAGTGCTAAGCTTCGCTGTGCTGTCCGAATATTCCGACGATGCGGAGGCCGCCACATATACTGTATCGTTCAATCCTAACGGAGGGCATCTAGATACTGACGACCCCGGCGGATACTACCGTCCCACAACAGATACTGGTCGTTTGTATCTGCCTGGCTACAGCTTCTCCCAGGGGGGTTATTACTACCATTTCAGTAACCCGGCGGGGACGTTCTCGACTTGGAACACCCGGGCTGACGGACTGGGGGATAACTACAGCCCGGGATCTCTGATGAAGATAACGTCCGATACGACACTGTATGCGGTATGGTCACCGAATCACTACACGCTCTCGCTTGTGGATGACGTAAAGGGGACCTTTTCGGTAGGGGTGTACTACGGGTCCACCTTCAGCACCGGTCCGTTGAATTATGCCAAGAGCGGCTATGTTCACGTTGGATGGAGCACTGCCCCCCCTACGCTTACGGGTGACGTCTACGTGACAGGCGCAGAGGAGGACTTCTATCCTCTGGATATAGTGTACGACAAGGCATATGACCTGACCCTCTATCCGGTATATGCCAAGATCCACGATCTGGCTCTCGGGGTCGTGACGATAAACGACAATGGGTATCATTACATCTCCGAGATATCCGGAAATGCTGCTTACAGCAATAACATCCGGATAACCGGCGGGACCCCATCGGTGATACTTTACAATGTGACAATGACCGCTCCTCCCGTAGGAGGTGTTCCCGTCACTCCCACGATATCTCCGATAAACATATCCCCGGGTGCAGAGCTGCGCCTTACTCTGTGGGGATCCAACTCTCTGGAGGGATCCCACGGATTCTCATGGACCAAGGATGTGCCGGCTACCAGCACTGCTGCTGTGCGTGTGCAGGCCGGCGCATCTCTCGTGATAACCGAGTATAGCACCGGCAGTCTGAATGCCAAGGGGGGTAATGCCGAATCCACCGCCAATAAGACCGGAGCCTATGCGGGTTCGGGTATAGGCAGTAACGGTGCCACGCCGATCCTGACCTGCGGCACGATAACGATCAACGGAGGATACATAATCGCGACAGGCGGTGCCGCCGTCAATAACCATACTGGCATGGGCAATACAACGAATCTGATAGATCCCGGGGCAGGGATAGGAGGCTATAATGCCGTATTGCACATCGAGGCCGGCTTTGTAGATGCCACCTTCGGTATTTTCTCAGGGAGTTCTTCCAGCCTCAGGGTCCCTGCAACATCTTTGGAAGGCAGCTCGATAACCTACGGCACCGGTGCCGCGGTCGTGCTGCATGACGGTCAAACCTACCAGAATGATGTGGCTGTCGTCGAGTTCTCCGGTCTTGCGACCGCTATCGCAACACAGTCGATATCGGTCAACGGCATAAGCTACCCTATGTTCGGGGAGCTCTTCGGCCCCATAGAGTACGGAGATGTGCCGTCCATATCCGTCCCTCTCGACAGCATAGTGAATCCCTGTCAGGTCGTTCTTATCGCATCGAACGGCGACATATACTCAGGCACGGCTGTATTGGATACGAGCTTCCAGGACGGAGTGAAGTATACTGTGACGCTCACCCTCAGCTCCCAGTCTCTGAAGCAGGTGACGATAATGGCTTCCAGAGACCCGGACGGAACGGGGGCCGGAGGAAGCGTTACACCTTACGGCAATCAAGCCTTCCCCACATCCAGCACATCCTTCGCAGTCTATGCGTCTCCATCGCTGGGCTACCGCATATCCCATGTGGAGACATCCTCCGACGGCATCAACTGGTCCGTCCTTCCCACGGCGAACTATGAGATCGTGAACGGGCAGGTCATCATAAAAACGATAACCAACGGAATGAGATATTCGGTGGCTTTCGTGCCCCAGACGTTCACGGCCACGATCAGCGCCACCATGCCGAACAACCTCTCCTGGACGGGGGCATCCCAGCAGATATCCTCTTCCGGTGCGATATCCTGGTCCCTCAACACAGGTACGATATCGCCAATAATGTTCAACAGCAGCCTTACGGTATCGATAGATACCAAGACCTCCGGCAACCCGTATGTTCTCAAGTACGTCACGGTGGGCGGTGCCGTGTATATTCCGACCGACAAGGGCAACGGGGTCTACGAGGTCTCGATCGGTTCGGTCAAGTCGAATGTCGCAATAGAGGTGGCTTTCGCCGAGACGATCAAGCTGACGTTCGATTACTCGGATCCTCTGTTCTATTCGGACCCGGGGAACTATTTCGTGCTCTATGACAAGGACGGAAAGAATCCTCAGGCGGTGCCGTCCTCGAACCAGTTCTTTGTGGAGAAGGGGACCTCAAGGATGTTCTCTGTGGTCTTCGGAGAGAACACGTCCGATCTTTGCATCTTCGAGCTAAAGGTGGGGCCGAACCTGATCCCCATCCAGACCTTGTATGAAACCGGGCGCATGGATTCGGATACCCAAGTGTCCATAAACCTGAACTATTGGGAACATGAGATCACCATCAACTATTGGGGCGGCAGCTATAAGATCGGTTCAGTCAACCTTTCTTCGCTGATCCTCCCGTCACAGGCTGAGATGGAGACATTGGGATACATGAGGCCCGGTTACAACATATCCGGGTGGACAGACGTATCCGGGGGGACGACGCCCGCTTACGCCCCGGGTGCCCAGATAACGGTAACGAGCTCCGCTGAATACTGGCCTGTATGGTCTCTTTCTCAGTACGGTATAGTATACGACATGAACGGCGGAGACCTTCCGGTGTCGGGGAGCAATCCAGCTGTTTTCGATATCTATGACGCACCTTTCGCCCTGGCACCTCCGACCAGGACCGGTTACGCTCCGGGCCACTGGGAGCTCCCCGACGGTACCGTGATATCGTCCGTAGACCCAACGGTTTACCATTGGGACCTGACGCTCAAGGCTGTCTGGGGACCCCCGAATTCCTACACGGTCACTCTTATGGACGGAACGGCAATCGGGACCATAAGCGTAACATACGGAGGAACGTACCACAGCCTGCCCATCCTGTCCGCCAAGAGCGGGTATTCCTTCTCGGGATGGTCACTTGATACGGAAGGCACAGACCGTGTGGTAAGCATCACGGTAGTGAAGAAGGGGGAAAATCACAACCTCTATGCCGTATGGGTTCCGACTGATTCATGGATCATCGAGCTGGTAGACTCCGGGGACAAGTTCGGTGAGTTCAGCGCTCCTCCGTCAGTGACGAAGGGCAACGAGGCGCTTTTGCTGGCGATCCCCAATATCGGATACGGAATAGACAGCGTGGTTCTCACGGGCAGCGGGACGTACCGTTTGGAGAATGACCCTACCCAATACCCTTTCAACGGCATTAATGTCGTGATACCCGTGTCTGGTTGCCCCGAAGGTTCCTCCATGTCCTTCTGGGTGACTCCGTCAGAGGACGTGATCATACAGGTGGTGCTGCTACCCAGAGAGTACACGGTGACCGTGGGCTGCGATGTTTGCGGCACCGAGGATCTCGGACATGCCAAGGTATACACGTACACTATAGAAACCGGCAGTTGGGTGGTTCCGATTCCGGAGGTACCTCATACCAACTCCTTCTTCCTGGGATGGTCCGGGACCGGCATAACCGGCGTGTCCGGGGATCCGTTGATAATACCTCACGGGACCACAGGTGACAGAGCATATTTCGCGAATTGGCAGATAAGCACCAAGTCGATACAGTACTTCCTGCCCGGAGGCTATCTGCCGGACCCCGTAAGGGAGTACGTACCCGGCGGCACGGTCATAACATTCGGCAGTCCGGTTTGGACCGGACATACTTTCATGGGATGGTATACTGACCCAAGCTATGCTTCGGGCAGCGAGATATATTCCACTGAGGGAAGAACGGACGTATTGAATCTCTATGGGAAGTTCCAGATCAATCAGTACACAATAACCTTCGACTCTGCCGGAGGATCCTCAGTTTTGGCGATAACCCAGGATTATGGCACTGCCGTGACCGCCCCGATGGCCCCGACCAAGACGGGACACACTTTCGCCGGTTGGTCTTCGCCGGTACCGTCGATGATGCCTGCGGAGAATATGACACTTGTCGCACAGTGGACCGTCAACCAGTACACCATAACCTGGACCGTAGAAGGGGTCACCGCGGACACCCAGGTCCTGGACTACGGCGCCACCCCGGTATACGCCGGAGTAGCCCCGACCAAGGCCGCTGATGCGCAATACACCTACGCATTCAGCGGATGGTCCCCC
>ENA-UOOH01001531-UOOH01001531.1-fermentation-metagenome-genome-assembly--contig:-NODE-1531-length-22335-cov-4.017145_pt1 | contig 22335 bp, 24 predicted proteins | sample MGYA00245778_ERZ724025 | MGnify/ENA primary metagenome ERZ724025 (study PRJEB28704, sample SAMN03018313) | fermentation metagenome | biome: anthropogenic terrestrial biome; feature: soil; material... | reverse complement strand
GGTCATTTACGAAGATTCATTCCAATGCCTCGTTATGAGTGGGCGGGAATCCAGGGTACTTGTACGGGGCTTTTTTGTATTGCTGCAACTAAACGTTAACATTATTTGTAAGGAACAGTTGGTTTTATTCTCGTTTGACCTTGTGTATTATGGTGTTAGGAGGTATGAAAAACATGAATAATCCAAGAAATAATATTGCCTCTAACCTTCGCTTTTTACGGAGTCAAAACCGTATGTCCCAGGAAGAAGTGGCCGAGAAGATCGGCGTTACGCGGCAAGCTGTAGCAAAATGGGAAAATGGAGACTCACTCCCTGACATCCTCAATTGCGAAGCCTTGGCAGAGTTGTATGACGTTTCCCTCAATGACCTGGTGCAATACGATCCAGAAGATGAGGGTATGCCTATCCCCCCAAAGAACAAACATCTCTTTGGCGTGGTCACACTAGGCGAACGAGGGCAAATTGTGTTACCCAAGACGGCTCGAGACATTTTTAAGCTCCAACCAGGAGATACCCTTGTAGTCCTTGGAGATACCAATCCCGCGACTCCTGGGATGGCTTTGGTGGACAGCCAGTCCTTTTTACGAATGACTGGGCATGCAGTGGAGAGTATCTTCAGGGAAAAAGGAGACAACTGATATGAAGGTTTTGTCCGTAGACGGGCTCACTAAGCGTTATGAGAATTTTGCTCTTGAAGGTGTCAGCTTCTCTGTGAAGCAGGGAAGAATTATGGGGCTGATTGGCAAAAATGGCGCCGGAAAGACCACAACACTGAAGTCTATCCTCAATTTGGTGACGCCTGATGCCGGAAAAGTAGAGATGTTCGGGCGTGATTTTCGGGCTAATGAGACGGTTTGCAAACAAGATATTGGCGTGGTCCTTGGTGGCATTGACTTCTATAATCACAAGAGGTTATCCGACATCACTGCTGTAACCAAGCGCTTTTACACCAACTGGGACGAGGATGCATATCAAAAGTATCTGAAGACCTTTGAGCTTGTTCCCTCAAAACGGGTGAAGCAACTCTCTTCAGGAATGAAGGTTAAGTACATGCTGGCCTTGGCCCTATCCCACAAGGCAAGACTACTAATTCTTGATGAGCCTACGAGCGGATTGGATCCAGTCTCCCGGGACGACCTTTTGGGTTTATTTCGTCAGTTAGTGAAAGACGGGGAGAGAAGCATCCTTTATTCCACGCACATTACATCTGACTTAGAAAAGTGTGCTGATGCTATCACCTACATCAAAGACGGTAAGCTTCTGAAAAGCGCCGAAACAACTGCGTTCATCGAAGCCTTTCAACATTTGAGAATACCCACTGACAAGGTTAGGCTCTCCCTGGAGGAGATTATGATCCGGACCGAAAGGAGTAGTTACGATGTCTGCTCTACTATACAAAGAGCTACGACTTGCGGCGCACCCACAACTGTTCGTCTTCACATTCCTCGGTATTTTGGTAATAGTTCCCGCCTACCCCTATGGCATGGTATTCTTGTTTGGGTGCCTGGGGCCATTCATCACGTTCATGTACGGTCGCGAGACCAATGACATCTATTACACAGCTTTGCTTCCTGTGAAGAAACGAGACATCGTGAAGTCCAAATGCGCCTTAGTTGTACTGGCCCAGGTGGCGCAGTTGCTGATTTCTCTACCTTTTGCTCTGCTTCGCGTGGGTTTGTTGCCTGGGGGAAATCCTGCAGGCATTGAAGCTACTACGGATTTGGTCTCATCATTTACACAATTTTCAACATGTTCTTCTTGACCCACTTTTTCAAGAGCGGGCACAACGTCGGAACGGCGTTTTTACTAGCAATTATCCCAGCGACCCTTGGAGTATTGGCTATGGAGATCATGATCCACGTTCCGAAACTCGCATGGCTCGATAGCGTTGAACCGGCTATGATGCTACGGCAGCTGCCCATTTTGTTCATGGGCTTGGCTACGTATGTTCTTGGTACGGTGGCTACGTACAAGATCGCAGTTAATCGCTTCGATCAAGTAGACTTGTAAAAGGACTTCTAGCCCCGTAGAGTTTTCTCTGCGGGGCATTTTTTCGCCTCAAATCACTCTTTGTTTGGTTTTTCACAAACATCTTAACGAAGTACGGTGAAATCTTTACAAAATCGGCAATGGCTGATATAGTGTGTTTACCTATAATTTTGATCGGGGCTTTTTTGATGTGGACAAGAATAAGGGTTTTTCTTGCACTCTTTGCCTTTTGGATAGTGATCAGCGAAGGATGGCAGTGGGATAGTCTCCTTGTGGGAGCACTATGTTCCGCTACTGTAGTTATGCTAATAGCGATCTATTTTGGGGAAAAGGCGACTTGCCTCGGTTTACTTTGCGTCGCACCTGGATTATGATTCAGCTTCTGGGCATTTTGCTTGTTGAGGTCGTCAAGGCCAATATTGATGTTTTGAAAATCGTACTCGGCCCACAAATTGAATGCCGTCAAGGGGTTGTTGTCTATTGTCCCACCCTAAAACATAAGTGGTTACGGGTGATGCTAGCCAACTTCATCACGCTTACACCAGGCACCATGACCCTCGATGTGGAAGGGGATTGTTTCAATGTGCACTTGTTGGACATGCGTTCTGCAGACTCTGTTGTCTTTGTTCGTGCTTCTAGTTAGTAGTCTCTTGAATGGCTTCTATTATTTGCCAATCGTGATTGCGGGTTTTTTCAAAAAGAGAACAGTGGATGTGGAGAAGCAGACCATTCCTATGGGAGCTCAGATATCCTTAATTCTCTTATTGGAGCCACGTTTTTCTTCGGCCTGTTCTCAGATGTCCCCGTTAATTATATAACCCCAACGGTTCAAGGGCTGTTTGGCATGTTTGGAGGGGGGGAGCTAAGTCTTATGCCTGATGCAATCAGTCGGATACCATTAGTTCTGGTTTTGCTCCCCATGGTGGGAGCTCTTGGAGTTGTGGGGGCCTCTAAATTTCGAGATCATTGGCGGAGCAGAATGATCAATGCCATAACCTTTGCTACGTTGGTAATGGCCTTGTGGCAATTTTACCTCGTTCAGCAGGGAAAGGTCCTTGTCTATGTTCTAGAAGGATTTATGGGATTTGGCCTCCGCTGGAGAGTGGACCATGTCAGTGCCATTTTCTCCGTGGTTGTGGCTGCAGTTTGGTTTTTGGCTACTATTTTTGCCCGTGAATACATGGCCCATGAACACAGTCAGATACGATTTTTTGGCTTCTGGACCTTCACTTTTGGGGCAACGCTCGGCGTTTTTGTTGCAGGAGATTTGTTTAGCCTGTTTCTGTTTTTTGAGGCCATGACCTTTGCTGCCTATGTATTGGTCATCCACGAGCAGGATCGGGAGTCCCTGCGGGCTGGCAACATCTACTTGTATATGAGTGTCGCTGGCGGGTTAGCGCTTTTGGGTGTGATCTTTTTACTGCAATTTGTCGTGGGTGCAACGGGCTTTCAGCCGGCGCTGCATTTGATTGTTGCACAGGGAATCAACCCGTGGTTGGTGGTAGTCATGCTGATTGGTGGCTTTGGCGTCAAGGCTGGCATGATTCCCCTGCATATCTGGCTTCCCAAAGCCCACCCTGTAGCTCCAGCCCCGGCATCAGCTGTGTTGTCGGCAATCATGATTAAAACGGGGGCTTATGGCTTTTTGCGAGTTTTGTTTGTGGTCCTTAGTGTGCCCGATGGCGATCCTTTATTTGCCTTTCAGCAGGATTTTGGTTATTTGTTTGTCTGGATTGGGGCCATTACCATGTTTGCTGGAGCCATCATGGGTATTTTGAATGACTCCATGAAAAAGGTCCTGGCTTATTCTAGCATTAGCCAAATGGGGTATATCCTCTTTGCGGTTGGTTCAGGTGTTTTGCTGGGATCACGGGGAGCCTTTGGTTTTGCCGGTGCCTGGATGCACATGATTAACCATGCATTTTTCAAATCCTTTCTCTTCCTTTTAGCTGGAGCAGTCTTCTTGCACACTGGCGAGCTAGACTTAAATAAGCTCGGTGGTCTGCGCAAACAGATGCCCATTGCCATGGGGTTTTTCTTCATAGCTGCAGCATCAATCACGGGGATTCCAGGGTTTAATGGTTATGTCAGTAAGATAATCATTCATGAAGCGATTCTAGAAGCATACCACCTCCTGGAATGGCCCTCCTTATTGTGGTTAGAACGCATCTTTGTTGTAACCGGTGGCTTGACAGCGGCGTATATATCAAAGATCTGGATTAAAACGTTCTTTGGTAAGGCCCGAAGTGACTGGTCACAAGTGAAAGACTTAAGCGCTTCTCATATTCGAGTTTTCGGGACCTACACCATCATTGTTGCCGCAATTGGGGTCTTTGCCCAGCAGGCTGTTGATCGATTGGTTATTCCGGCCGCGACCATGTTGCCATTTGAACAGGGTGACCTAGGCCATTTGGGACATATTCCCTTTTGGGGCAGCCACGAACTGACGAGCCCCGTAATCTCTTATGCAATTGCCGCGGCAGTGTTGCTCTTGCTCTGGAAGTTTGGAAGGCACATCGTAGTGCCTCGCTGGCTTAGTGTGGAATACTTGGTTTATCAGCAGCTTTACAAGGGCTCGTTAGGTGCGATTCGATTCTTGATTTATCTGAGTGAAGACTGGCTTCCCAAGAGCGTGTTGGCGGGAAGGAAGATATGGCGTCGGGTAGATCGGGCGACCCAGGAGACCAAGGTAAAGATTCGACGGTGGAAGCCGCCCAAATGGGAGCCCCCAAGGTGGGAATCACCAGTCAAGCCTATTACAAAGGCTGATCTAATGAAGAAAATCGAGGCTACTCGTGCGAGAGAAAGGGAACGAGTGCAGCTATGGCGCACGAAAGCGGGAGAAATAACCAAGTGGATTAAAAAGACACGGCGGGATTGGCAAGAAAAAGAAAAGCGCTTTGGCGAGCGCATACATGAAGCGGTGGTAGGGGTCGCTAGAAAGAAGTCTAATCCCTATTGGAATACGAAGAACTTAGGCTTTGACACCTGGATTGTGGCACTCGTCATTGTGTTAATCCTCTTTGTATTTCTGCTTGCACGCTAGGTAGCTAAAAGCTCAAGGGGTTCATCCACTCCATACACTGTACGGAAAATCTGTGCTGTGAGTTTCTCTTGCCTATTTTCTGCAATGGGTTCAGGGTGACTCATGACCATGAGGGGTACATCGGGAGCATTCTCTCGCATTGGGGGTTGCAGATAGTTGATGTCATTTAAAGTGAACCCTAGACGCTCATAAAACTTGATGCGACGCTTTGCAATCGGCGTATCGTACGATTCGACCTCTAGAATTAAGGGCTGTGACGTGTCCTTCAAATAGAGCTTTAGGGCGGCAGATCCGAGGCCCAAACCGCGCATATTCTTACGTATGGCAAACAGCTCCATGAAATTGAATGTTGGGAAATCCCAAATCACCAAAAACCCGCCTATTTTTCTCTCTTCACTTTTCACTACATGGATATTGAACTGGGGATCATCCAGCAGGGCCCTAGCTTCCTCGTATGGTCGAGTTTCACTAGGTGGAAACGCTTCTTTCGCAATATCGTATACCTTTGGAAAATCCTTGGGATCTAAAATTTCTAGATCTAAATCCATTGTTAAGAACTCCTCCTCTTTCTCACTCTTCCAGTATACAATACACTTTGTGAGCTGGCAAATGGTTGAATGTCTGTAAAGGTTTCTAGTGACTGAATTGTAGCGATTATTGCGTTTTTTGGCAGCATACCTCCTTTCTGCTATAATCAATCGTTGTATAGCGAAGTAGGCATGGAAAGTAGGAGTTTGGCGAGTTACCTCACGTCGAGTATGTGTGGGCGGTTACAAGGATTTGACGTGGATATTTCGTTAGAGATCGCCAATCGCCTAGGTGTAGAGGCAGAATTAGTGACAACAGCCTTTGACACCATCGTTGGAGGATTGCAGGCTAAGCGCTACGATACCATTTTAGGTAGTCTGGCCATTACAGCAGAGCGTACTTTATGAGGGCGAAGAACAGACTTTACAGGATCTGCAGATTGGTCGTGTTGATGGCGTCATCACAGATCGACTCATTGGGCAAGTTGGCTCTCCAGACCAAATCTTCGATGATCCCAAGGAGGCGCGCACCCAGGAGTTTCTGCGTCGGATTCTCTAGTTGATAGTAGTATTACCCACTCCTTGCTCTGCAGGGATTTCGTGAAATCTAGAGAAATGTACACTCGTATCTAATCTAAGAAAGAGAGGAGTGATTCCATGTTCGAAGAGTTTAAAAAGTTCGCCATGCGGGGTAATGTCATCGACCTTGCTATCGGTGTGATTATTGGCGGCGCTTTTGGCAAAATAACTACATCTTTAGTGAACGACGTGATCACACCACTTTTGGGTCTGGTTCTTGGTCGAGTGGATTTAACGTCGCTGAAACTTGTCTTGCGGGAGGCCGGTGACACTACCACCGAATTAGCGGTCACCTACGGTGTCTTTTTGCAAAATATCCTAGATTTTCTCCTTATTTCCTTTAGCATTTTTATGGTGATCCGTTTCATCAATCGTTTTAAGAAGAAGGAAGAAGAGGCTCCTCCGGCACCACCAGCACCACCCGAACCATCCAGCGAAGAAAAGCTGCTGGCAGAAATCCGCGATTTGCTCAAAGAGCAAAATGTGGAGCGCTCAGCTTAGCGACTTAACACGAGACGTTTTTTGAGACCGATTTGGTAGATTTATCCCAGATCGGTCTTTCCATAATCTCTGCATACGCATTCATCGTATTTTTTTTGATGCACTTATGATACAATGTGGAGTGAATATTGTTTTGCAGAATGCCCTTTCTGCAATCCTTGGAGGAACATCGAAGTTGAAAATTGGAATTATTGGCAGGCCCCAGTCCGGCAAGAGCACATTGTTTGAACTCTTAACCAATCACCAGGCCGGTTCTGGAAATAAAACACAAGTTGCTGTAGGCAAAGTTCCTGATCCGCGCATCGAAGAATTGACCGAAATGCACCATCCCCGTAAAGTAACGTACGCAACCATTGATTTTTGGGACGTTCCAGGTTTTTTGCCCGGCCAGAATACGGGAGGTTTTCTGCAGTCTGTCAGTGATGTGGATGCTTTGGTGGTAGTGGTTAGGGCCTTTGAATCGGATATTGTTCCTAGTTACAACGGGATTCAGCCCTACGGGGACTTTAACGATATCCAGCAGGAACTGCTTGTGGCAGACTGGAGTCTCCTGGAGACTCGTTTGGAGAGAATTGCCAAACAGAGGATGAAAAATCCCCAGGCCGCGGAAGAACTCGGTCTTTTGGAAAAGTGTCAGGCCACGTTAGAACAAGACGTGCCACTTCGCCAGTTGGATCTGGATGAAGAGGAAGAAAAGCGTCTGCGGACCTACGATTTTTTGACTCGAAAGCCCCTCATTGTGGCAGTTAATCTTGATGAAGAGCAGATGCGCAGTAACTCTTATCCCCAGCAAGAGGAGCTCCAAAGTGAACTGGCCAGACTCAATTTGCCCTTGATCAAGGTGAGTGCTCAGATTGAAAATGAAATCAAGGAGCTCGATGAGGACGATGCCCACCTCTTCCTCGAAGAATTGGGTCTTATAGATACCGGAATTGCCCGTCTCGCCCGTACCGTGTATGAACATCTGGGTCTCATGTCCTTTTTTACCGTGGGAGAAGATGAAGTCAGGGCGTGGACCATCAAAATAGGAACCGCAGCCAGGAAGGCGGCGGGAAAAATTCACTCCGATATTGAACGGGGTTTTATTCGGGCAGAAGTGGTCTCCTATGAGGATTTACTAGAGTGCGGAAACAGCCAGGCTGTGAAGGAAAAAGGCCGCTTTCGTTTAGAAGGCAAGGAGTATATTGTCCAGGATGGGGATATCATTTCCTTTCGATTTAACGTGTAGGACGCAAATAAAAATCAATTTGCGTTGGCAAATGCAATTGCATTTGCGAGTATAGGAGGTTGTGTTATGGACGTACAGAAAAAAGCACAGGAATTAGCTGAAGCTATTGCTAATAGCAGCGAATACCACAGGATGATGACAGCCCGAGATGGTGTGAACAAACACCAGGCGGCTAAGGTGATGCTCCGTGATTTCCAGGAACAGCAGTTGAAGCTGCAGCAACAGCAAATGGGCGGGGAAGCAGTAACCCCTGAACAAGAAGAACAATTGCAGCGGCTCTTTGGAGTTATTTCGGTGAACCCCTACATTCGAGAACTCTTTGAAGCGGAATTTGCCTTCAGTGGGCTGATGATGCAGGTTAATGATGCCCTGTCTCAAGTCTTGGATCTCAAAGAAGACGACGAAGATGCCGAGGAAGAGCCTAGACTAGAGATTCCCAAGAAGAAAATCCTCATTCCGGGGCAAGATGGATAAACTTAGAATCGGTACCGCGGGTATCCCCGACTCCACAAAACCTAGGAGCACGGCTAATGCCGTAAAGCGCTTGGCAGAACTAGGTCTACGGCATATGGAAATTGAGTTTGTACGAGGGGTCAGGATGGGCGAGGACACGGCCAGGGAGATTAGGGCCTTAGCGGAGAAGCATGATATTTCCCTCACCGTTCACGCTCCTTATTACGTGAATCTCAATTCCGCTGAGCCGGAGAAAATAACTGCGAGCATGGACCGCATCATTCAGGCGGCCCGGGCCGGAGCATGGGCGGGAGCAACGAGCGTCACCTTTCATGCAGCCTATTACCACGATGACGATCCTGAGGTAGTCTATGGACGTGTGAAGCACTGCATGGAGGAGATGTTGGAGCGCCTCGGTAAAGAGGGGATTGCGATCCGTCTTAGCCCCGAGACAACAGGGGGACCCTCGCAATTTGGCACCTTAGAAGAACTGGTGCGTTTGGGAGTGGATGTACCGGGGGTGTATCCCTGTGTAGACTTTTCCCATCTTTTCGCACGGAGCCTAGGTGAGTTTAACACCTATGAGCACTTTTCGGGTGCTTTGGGGCTAATTAGAGATAACCTAGGGGAACAAGCCCTAAAGGAGCAACACATCCATTTGTCGGGGATTGAATATGGACCCAAGGGGGAAAAACGGCATCTACCCCTGGAAGAAACGGAGCTCAAGTATGGGGACGTACTTCAGGCTCTGGTAGATTATGAAGTGGGGGGCTGGCTCACATGTGAGAGCCCCATCTTAGAAGAGGATGCCCTGATTCTACAAGGGCTGTACAACGAGCTAAAAAGTACATAGAGTGGGAGGAAAACGGATGGAACGCGTGTATCTCAAACACATTGGCGAACATGTAGGAAAAGAAGTGGAAATTAGAGGTTGGCTTTATAACAAGCGCTCTAGCGGAAAGATTCAGTTTCTCATCATCCGGGATGGCACCGATTTGATCCAGGGCGTGCTTGTGAAAGCAGAGGTTTCGGAGGAGATCTTTGAAGCAGCCAAGACTCTCACCCAAGAATCTTCCCTGGTCGTAAGGGGTATTGTCCGGGAAGAACCAAGGTCGGTGGGCGGTTATGAGCTTTCAGTTACCGATCTGGAGATTCTGCAGATTTCAGAGGAATATCCCATTACCCCCAAAGAACACGGGGTGGAATACCTCATGGACCGCAGGCATCTGTGGCTCAGAAGCCAAAAACAGCATGCCATTATGCTGATTAGAAATGAAATCATTAAAGCATCTCGGCAATTCTTCGATGATCGGGATTTTGTGCTCATCGATGCGCCGATCTTAACACCTGCTTCTGTGGAGGGAACATCAACTCTCTTTGAGACAGATTATTTTGATGATAAAGCGTACTTGTCCCAAAGCGGGCAGCTTTATATGGAAGCTGGGGCCATGGCCTTTGGCAAGGTCTATTGCTTTGGGCCCACCTTTAGGGCAGAAAAGTCTAAGACTCGTCGTCATCTTATGGAGTTTTGGATGATTGAGCCGGAAGTTGCCTTCTTGGACGTGGATGGGAACATGGATCTTCAAGAAGAGTACGTCTGTTACATTGTCCAACAAGTTCTTCAAAACCGCCGTAAAGAACTGGAGATTATTGAGCGTGATCTAAGCAAACTCGAAACCATTGTAGCACCTTTCCCTCGGATTTCTTATGATGAAGCAGTGGAGATTCTGCAGAAAAACGGAGTCGAATTCAAGTGGGGTGACGATTTCGGTGGGGGCGATGAAACCATTATTGCCAGCCAATTTGATCGCCCGGTCTTTGTTCATCGTTATCCAACGGAGATTAAAGCCTTTTACATGCAGCCAGACCCCAAAAGACCAGAAGTTGTTTTGGGCAGTGATCTCTTGGCCCCTGAAGGCTATGGGGAGATCATCGGAGGCGGTGAGAGGATATATGATCTGGACCTAATTCAACAAAGGATCAAGGAGCATAATTTGCCCGAAGAGCAATACGCATGGTATGTGGACTTGAGGCGTTATGGTACTGTTCCCCATTCCGGATTTGGACTGGGTTTAGAGCGTACGGTAGCCTGGATTTGCGGGCTTCCACACTTGAGAGAAGCAGTACCCTTTGCCCGCTTGATGAACCGGATCTATCCGTAAGGCTATCTCGTTCCCAAAAAAATCAAGAAGACTCCCAGAGCGGTTAGAACCAGCCTGGACCAGGACAGTTCACTACTTAGGCCAATCAAGCCAACGGCACCCACGAGCGTTAGAATAATGGGTCCAATCAGACCGAGCATGGAGTTGATCTTCAGTGCCATCTGCACGCGTCCGAGTTTTAGCATCAAGAGACCGGCGCTGATCTCAATAGTTCCCGCGATGAGGCGGAGCAAGGCCATGGTCAAGACAGCCCGCATTTCTGTGGTCATGAAATCACTCCGTTTCAAGAAAATAATCCAAAAATGAAAGAGGGGAAGCAATGTTTGAACACTTGAGGACGTCAGATTCAGAGATTTTACAGGTCATAAGACAAGAGACCAATCGTCAAAACCGCAACCTGGAGTTAATTGCCTCTGAGAACTTTGTAAGCATGGCAGTTTTGGAGGCATTGGGAAGTCAACTCACCAATAAATATGCGGAAGGCTATCCTGGTAGACGTTATTATGGCGGTTGTGAATTTGTGGACGTGGCCGAAAATCTAGCACGTGACAGAGCCAAAGAACTTTTCGGAGCTGACCATGCCAATGTCCAGCCAAATTCGGGATCCCAGGCGAACCAAGCTGTGTTTTTTGCAGCACTTAAGCCAGGGGATACCATCTTAGGTATGGATCTTACCCATGGGGGACATCTCACCCATGGCAGTCCGGTGAATCAGTCGGGTAAATGGTTCAATGTGGTGCATTATGGTGTGCGGGCCGAAGATGAGCGCATTGACTACGATATGGTTAGAGACATGGCTTTAAAGCATCGCCCTAAACTGATTATTGCCGGCGCTTCTGCTTATCCTAGGATTATTGATTTTGCTAAATTCCGAGAAATTGCCGACGAGGCCGGTGCTCTATTCATGGTAGATATGGCCCATATTGCAGGCTTAGTGGCTGCCGGATTACATCCAAGTCCTATTCCCTACGCTGACTTTGTCACCACAACAACCCATAAAACTCTCAGGGGACCTAGAGGTGGCATGATCCTTACCACAAAAGAACACGCCAAAGACATTGATAAAGCCATTTTCCCTGGAATTCAGGGTGGTCCCTTAATGCATGTAATTGCTGCTAAGGCTGTAGCCTTTTTTGAGGCACTCCAACCAGAGTTTAAAGAGTACCAAAAGAGTGTTTTGGCCAATGCCAAGGCTCTTGGCGAAACCCTTCAGGGCCATGGATTCCCACTGGTATCGGGCGGCACAGATAATCACCTCTTGCTTGTTAACGTCAAGGCCAAAGGCTTGACCGGTAAAGAAGCCGAGGAGAAGCTCGACAAGGTTGGGATTACCGTCAATAAGAACACCATCCCCTTTGAAACAGAGAGTCCCTTTGTCACCAGCGGCATTCGGATCGGTACCCCTGCCCTTACCACAAGGCGTATGGGTGTAGACGCAATGCGCACCATTGGCGATTTAATTGCCGCAACACTAGAACCTGATCGTAAGGACTTTGCTACGATCCGTCAGACCATCAAGGAGCTCGCAGAAAAGCATCCGCTCTATCCAGAAATTAACTAGGAGAGGATTCATCTTGATCTCTGGTTCCGCTGTAACGAAAGACACAAAGAAAGCCATGGAGTTAAATACGGTGGAAGGGGCCTTTGCGGTGGCTGCCGATAATCTGGCAGCCCCCTACCTTGGCCTTTTTGCGTTGGCCCTAGGTGCCACACCATCACAAATCGGGATGCTCACCGCTTTTCCCAACTTCATGGGTAATATCTTGCAGATCCCTTCGGCCTTACTTGCAGAAAGGCTGAAAGATAAGCGTCAACTCATTATTGCGGGCGGTATTTTGAACCGATCCTCCTGGATTCTCATGGCCTTTTTGCCGTTTTTGTTTGCGCACGAGCGCAGGGTGAGCATTGTCATTTTGCTCGCTACCTTTCGCATTATGGCAGCAAATCTTGGTGTCCCTGCGTGGACTGCGCTGCAGGCGACTTTGATCCCCAAATCTATACGGGGGAAGTATTACGCCAACCGCAATATGGTCTTGAATACCTGTGCGGTCTTGGCCACCTTACTTGCGAACTTCTTGCTCCGCCTGGAATTTCCCACGAGCTATCGGGTTCTCTTCTTGTTGACGACAATTTTGGGACTTCTGTCTGTTTATCTCTTTAGCAAGATCGTTTTCGATCAGACTCCGCCCAAGGCTAAGACTGCTTCGACGGACTCCTATGTGGAAAAGATAAGAGCCTTTACCAAAGAAATAGGGAGTCAGAAGGATTTTAGTAGTTATGTGGTGAGCGCCATTGTCTGGAGTTTCGGCATACAGATGGCTAGCCCCCTCTTTGTTGTCTATTTTGTGGAAGACTTGGGAGGACCCGCCGGCCACTGGGCTCTCTTTGCCGCGGTTAACCTGGCATCTATGGTGCTCATTCAGCGCTATTGGGGGAGGCTGGCGGATTTCTTTGGGCAAAAGAGCGTGATGATGGTCTCCGGTCTTGGCATCATTACACTTCCTTTGTGGTGGGTATTTTCGCCCAATACCTGGTTTCCTTTTATTATCCACATTGTGAATGGTGTTTTTTGGGGAGGTTACAACCTCGCGGCCTTCAACTTGCTTCTGGAGGTAACCCCCGACCAAGATCGCAGTGTCTATGTTGGTGTGTATAACACGATGATGGGTGTAGCCACAGCAGTAGGACCTCTTGTAGGAGGCTTCGCGGCAGAAGTGGTAGGCTTACGGCCGATCTTCGTGGCCTCAGCAGTGGTGAGGGCTTTAGCCCTTTATCTCTTTTATCGTAATGTCACCGATACCAGCGGACGGCGGATGCGTGCGAGGGACTTGGTTCCAGGTCAGAGAGGAAGAAGATCTTTGCCAGGTGCTTGATCTCGGTCGAAAAATAGATTATAATGATGGTTAATCCAAGAGGTGATGAGGGAGCCTACTAAGTGCCACATGGACAAAGAGAGCTGGTGGTTGGTGTAAACCAGCCTGTGCCTTAGGATCCAACTCCTGAGCTAGGAGACAATTGATCAATTGAGGTGAATTGTGCCCAGCTGCGGCGGGCGCGGTTAAGCAGGGTGGCAACGCGGGATACATTCTCGTCCCTGAGCTTTCGAGTTCAGAGGCGGGTTTTTTTATTATCAAAGAGGGGGATATGGAAATGTTGGATCTGAAGATGATTCGCCAAAATCCAAATAAGGTTCGGGAAGGACTAGCCAAGAAAGGTGAAGGGGCACACTATTTAGATGAGCTTCTGGCTCTAGATGAACGTCGTCGCGGTATACTAACGGATGTTGAAAAACTAAAAGCTGAACGCAACCAGGTATCGGATCAAGTGGCACACCTCAAACGCGAAAAAAAGGATGCCCAGTCCCTCATTGAACAGATGCGTGTGGTTTCCCAGAACATCAAGGATTTCGATGAGGAGCTCAGAACGGTCGATGGAAAGATCCAGGATCTTCTCCTTAGGATTCCTAATCTTCCCCATGAATCTGTGCTTTTTGGCACCACCGAAGAGGATAATAGTGAAATTCGTCGCTGGGGCGAGGCGACCAAATTCGATTTTGAGCCCCTGCCCCATTGGGAGCTCGGAGTTAATTTGGATATCCTTGATTTTGAACGGGCAGGCAAGGTCACAGGGAGTCGCTTCTACTTCTTAAAGGGGGCGGGAGCCCGTCTAGAACGTGCTTTGATGAATTTCATGCTAGATTTGCATACTACAGAGCATGGGTACCGTGAGATCTTTCCTCCCTTCATCGTCAATCAGGCCAGCGCTACCGGTACAGGCCAACTTCCTAAATTCGGCGAGGATATGTTTAAGCTCGAGGGTTTAGATTATTACCTGATACCCACAGCTGAAGTTCCTGTGACGAACTTATATCGGGATGAGATTCTAAGCATGGAAGATCTACCCATCTACCATACGGCCTATTCTGCAAGCTTCCGCTCAGAAGCAGGGTCCGCAGGGCGTGATACAAGGGGTCTAGTGCGGGTACACCAGTTTAACAAGGTGGAGCTCGTAAAGTTCGTGCTCCCTGAGACCTCCTATGATGAGTTAGAGAAATTGACGAATAATGCGGAAGCAATCCTGCAAAAGCTAGGCCTTCCTTATCGGGTCACCGAGATTTGCACCGCCGATCTAGGCTTTACTGCAGCTAAGAAGTATGATCCAGAGGTGTGGATGCCAAGTTACCAAAGGTATGTGGAGATTTCCTCCTGCAGTAATTTTGAAGACTTCCAGGCCCGCAGGGCAAATATTCGTTTTAGGCGCGATAAAGGGGCCAAGCCAGAGTTTGTCCATACTCTCAATGGCTCGGGGTTAGCTGTGGGACGCTGCTTGGCTGCCATTATAGAGAATTATCAGCAAGAAGACGGGTCCATCGTGGTTCCTGAAGTCTTGCGTCCTTACATGGGCGGTCTTGAGCGCGTGACACCAGGCTCCTAGGGCCCTTGAACAGGGTTTCCCGAAATACCCACTTGTTATTAGCAAAAAGTTGCGATATAATGTATCAAGTTGGGGAAGGGTGCCAGAGTGGACGAATGGAGCGGTCTTGAAAACCGTCGAGGGTTTGCGCCCTCCGTGGGTTCAAATCCCACCCCTTCCGCCATTTTTGGAGTGTTATCAATGAAATCGAAAGCGAAAGTAAGAGGAGATTTCATTCTAATTGTCGTAGTAACACTATTAGGGCTAGGTACCCTTGCTTACAACCGGCTTATTGTACCGAAGCAAGGTATAGGTACAAAGGTCGTTGTGGAGATCGAAGGGCAAAAAGTTAAGGAATTCGATCTTTCCTTGGATTTGGAACCTCTACGAATTGAAACCAAGCATGGATTTAATGTGGTTGAAATTTCTGAGGGACAAGTTAGAGTGTCTGAAGCCGACTGCCCCGACCTTCTATGCGTGCACACAGGTTGGCGACAGCATGCTGGGCAGGTTATCGTTTGCTTACCCCACTACTTTGTAGTACGAATTGTTGGTGAACAGGAAGACCAGGGGAGTTTGGATGGCTTTACCTATTAAGTGATAAAGGTGATGATGATGGTAAAACAAAAAGTACTTATCGTGGATGACGAAGTCTCTATTCAGGAGTTGATCCGCTTCAATCTTGATCAAGCAGGGTTCGACACCGAGGTGGCCAGCGATGGGTTGGAGGCCGTTGAGATGTATGAATCCTACAAACCCGATCTCATTGTTCTAGACCTCATGCTTCCGGGCAAGGATGGCTACGATGTGTGTAAAGAGATCAGGCGTACTAGCAATGTACCTATCATTATGCTCACCGCCAAAGAGACCGAACTTGAAAGGGTACTGGGCTTAGAGCTCGGGGCTGACGATTATATGACCAAGCCCTTTAGTCCCTTAGAGCTGGTGGCACGAATTAAGGCGGTGCTACGCCGTGCTAGCGGTCAAGAAACCCAAGACGAGAATGAGTACAAGGTGGGCAACATTTTCCTGCAGGTTGATACCAGGGAAGTGAAGGTCCATGATGAACCGATCGATTTAACCCGAAAAGAGTTTGACCTCTTGCACATCTTTATGCAAAACATGGGGAAAGTCTTAACCCGTGAGGTCCTACTGCAAAAGGTTTGGGGCTATGAGTACGAGGGCGAAACCCGCACCGTCGACGTGCACATTCGTCATCTACGTCGTAAATTGGGCCCTGAAGGCGAAACTCGCATCGAGACCATTCATGGGGTAGGGTACAAATTAAGGGGGAACTAACTTGAAGAAATGGAGTTTTACCAAGCCATTACTTTTCAAGTTAACATCATTAGCATTAGTGGTAACCTTGCTTTCTGTTGGGGTTACCACGTTTTTTGTCGCGTGTTATGCTAGAAACACCCTGGAAGGGAGAACTAGGGCAGACCTTTTGACTGACGCCCAGATTATTCGCCTGGCCCTCCAAGAGGACGCAAGGGACCTTGAACAAAGGATCATCGCAATGTCTAAGAGCAGCGAACGCATGATGCAAATTGTAGATGCCTCGGGTAGGATCCTTGTGAATACCGTCCCTGAGGAGATAAGTCCTAGCGACTTGATCACAGTTCAGCTGCGTCTAGAGGATCAAAATATACTCCGGGTGTCTATACGGGCGGACGAAATCAATAGGATCTACCTAAGCTTGGTACGGGGCTCGATTTTGATCGGGTTTCTTGTGGCCGCAGCGGCTTTTTGGGTAGCGTATCTCCTAAATAGGGCTATCACCAAGCCTCTCCAGGATCTCTTAGTTGCCGTACGTCGTCTGCAAGAAAGGGAATTTGGACGCAAGGTCTTGGTACAGAGTACCGATGAGATTGGTCAATTGGGCAAGGCATTCAATGAGCTTTCCGAGACCTTGGAAGAGCTCTTTTTTCAGATTATTGATCGTGAAGGTACCCTGGATACTGTATTATCCAGTATGGATGATGGTGTGGTGGCGGGGAACATGCGCCGGGAGGTCATTTTGGCTAACAGGGCAGCTACAGATCTTTTCCATCATGATGGGGAAGGTATGATTGGAAAAAACCAGTTTGAAGCCACCCGCAATGAAGAGTTGTCCCGCCTCCTGGAGAAAACCATGGACGGCAAAGATTCCTTTACCCAAGAAATGCGTCTGCGTCCCCGAAGCGAACGGACCATTGCCGTTACCTCAAGTCCCCTAGAGGATCAACACGGAAAAATCCAAGGAGCCGTGGCGGTAATGCGTGATGTGACCTCCCTTCGCCATCTAGAGCAGATGCGCCAGGAGTTTGTGTCCAACGTGTCCCATGAACTGCGTACCCCCCTTACTTCTATCAAGGGTTTTGCTGAGACCCTTCTCAACAGTGATTTCGAGGATCGGGCCCTCTCTGAACGCTTTTTGACCATTATTAACAACGAAACAGACCGTATGATTTCCCTCATCAACGACCTTCTTGACCTTTCTCGCATCGAAAGCGGAAAGCAACCCCTCAAGAAGAGTGCCGTAGATATGAAACAGGTTTTTGAGGATACCGTCTTGATGTTGAAAAACAAGGCCGATGCTAAAGGGGTTACCATTGAAAACAATATTTACACCTCCGTTATGGTAGAAGGGGATGAAAAACTCCTCAAGCAGGTGGCGTTGAACTTGGTGGATAATGGCGTGAAATACAACTCGGAAGGCGGAAAGGTATGGATCGAGGCCGAGCAGGGCCTAGACAGCGTGGAGTTCATTGTGGGTGATACCGGCCTTGGAATCGCCACAGAGCATCTTGATCGCATTTTTGAACGCTTTTACCGGGTAGACAAGGGTAGGGCCCGCCATATGGGTGGAACGGGATTAGGACTTGCCATCACCAAGCATATCATTGATAAACACAAAGGAACCATCGCCATAGAGAGTAGAGTGGGAAAGGGAACAAAGATACGTATCACACTAAAGAAGGTCACCTAGACCTCGTGTGGATTAGTGCTTCTCCTAATGCAAGGTAGCCTTGCATGGGGGGAGCATTTTCTATCTGTTTTGCAAAATAGGAGTTGACAAGAAGCTTAGTTGGTTGTATGGTTAGTTACAGGGGTAACCAACCGACTAAGGGAGGGATGACATGATCGTAAACTTCGATAGCGGGCAGCCCATCTACATTCAGTTGGCCGAAGCTATAGAGGATGACATTCTAAAGGGGATTATGCAGGAAGAAACGCAGGTTCCCTCTACTACGGAGATCTCTGTGGCACTGAAGATCAACCCTGCAACAGCCCGCAAGGGAGTTAACATGCTGGTAGATGAGGGGATCCTTTATAAAAGAAGAGGTGTAGGTATGTTTGTCTCTGTTGGGGCTAGGGAGAAAGTTATGCGTAAGCGCAGAGCTGAGTTCTATGAGTCTTTTGTCGTAACGCTTCTAGATGAAGCGGAGAAACTGAACATCTCACAAGAAGAGTTGGTTGAGATGATTGAAAGGGGTCTACCCAATGAATAGGATTGAAGTAAAAGAGCTTACGAAAAGGTACGGCGAAACCTTGGCCCTGGATAATATTAGCCTGTTTTTAGAGGAAGACAAAATCTACGGCCTCTTGGGGCGAAATGGTGCAGGCAAGACCACTCTCTTAAACCTGATGACAAACAAGATTTTTCCCACAAATGGACAGATTTTCATTGGTGGAGCACCAGTTCACGAAAACAATTGGGCTCTTAGCAGAATTTTCTACATGTCCGAACAGAACCTATATCCTCCGTCTTCGAGGGTGATGAATATGTTCAAATGGACTGGGGAGTTTTACCGGGGCTTTGATCTTGATTATGCCCTAAGACTAGCAGAGCGTTTTGAGCTTAATACCCGGAAAAAAATGAAGGAACTGTCCACGGGTTATGCATCCATCTTCAAGGCCATTCTGACTCTTGCCAGCGGTGCAGAAATTCTACTCTTTGATGAACCGATCTTAGGCTTGGATCCAATTCATCGGGATATGCTCTACAAAGAGATTCTTGCTAATTATATCGAACATCCCAAGACCATAATTCTCTCCACACACTTGATTGATGAAATAGCAGATATCTTGGAAGAAGTCATGATCATAAAAAATGGAAAGCTCATTATCAAACAGCCTACGGAGGAGTTGTTAGCTTCGGCCTACATGGTTTCGGGTGAGGTTGCCAAGGTAGACCAATACATCAAAGGCAAAAATTGCGTTGGTGAAGAGACTTTGCATAATTCCAAGTCAATAATCGTATTGGCCGGTGAGAGAGACGATTCTTTGGCAAGATCATTGGACTTGACGCTAGGAAAAGTGGAGCTGCAAAAACTCTTTATTGGACTTACGAGTGCTTAAAAGGAGGAACAGGAAAATGGAACACGTCTATCGATTTGCTAAATATCAGTTAACGCGCTTCTATGCACCAGTGCTCAGCTTCTATGTAACGGTGGTTGCCATAGCGATAGCCACCAGTGTCGCGGGTGCCAGCGGCGAAATCAATGGCGGGAGCGCATTGGTGATCTTTATTGTGGGCTTGAACTGTTTCAAAACTAGTTATCTATTCTCCCAAGCTAACAATCTGTCGCGGCGCTCTTTTTATTTTGCCACACTACTGGCTATTTTGATTCTGGCTGTCGCCATATCCCTAGTTGATCTAGTGGTTTATGGGGTGCTTCGACCTATGATTGAATATCAAACCCTTCCATTTGCGAATGTGTACCAAATGACGGGTTTTACCCGACTCTTCTGGGCAGCTGCAGTTCTCACTTTGTGCGCAAGCGTTGGCTGGATGATCACCATGCTTTATTATCGTGCTAACCCTATTGTGAAAGTGCTCATTTCTCTGTCTCCCTTTGCGGTCGCGTCCGCTTTTAGGTACTTCAACATACTCACAGCGGGTAGGCTGGCCACAACCCTTAGCAGGTTTGCTGTTAACGCCCTTGGCCTTGCAGGGGGAATGCCAAATCCCCATACGGCAATGTTGAGTTTTTCTCTGGCATCGGTAGTAATCCTGGCCTTAAACTATCTGCTCATGTACAAAACACCTGTTAAATCACAATAGAAAGAGGGTTGTGCCCATGGAGAAGATGATGGATGTACATGGTTTGGTGAAGTCATATGGAGATGTTCAAGCGGTTCGCGGGATCGACTTTTATGTGGAAAGGGGTAAGCTCTTTGCTTTTTTAGGCCCCAACGGTGCTGGTAAATCCACAACAATAGAGATCTTAAGTACCGCGTTGAAGGCGGATCAAGGAAGTGCCACAATCAACGGGTATACCTTGGGGAAAGAGGACAGTAAGATACGTTCTTCCATTGGTGTTGTCTTTCAAGGACACCACCTTGATGACCTCTTGACGGTGAAGGAAAATCTCCTAACCCGGGCCAGTTTCTATGGCCTCAAGGGAACGGATCTAAAAGAGGCGGTAGAGCAGGCTGCTAGAGACGCTGAGGTAACCGATTTTCTCAATCGCCCCTATGGAAAGCTTTCGGGGGGCCAAAGGCGCCGTGCTGATATAGCTAGGGCTTTGGTCAATCGGCCCAAGATTCTCTTCTTGGATGAGCCTACCACGGGTCTTGATGCCCAGACTCGCAGAAATGTATGGGAGCGTATCCATCAGCTCCAAACGGAAAAGGGGATGACGATCTTCTTAACCACCCATTATATGGAGGAGGCGGCGGGTGCTGATTATGTCATTGTCATTGATCATGGAAAAATAGCAGCGAAGGGAACTCCGGCCCAGCTTAAGCAGGAGTATGCACATGACCAGTTAAGAGTATGGGCGGCGGATCCTGAGCCGCTCTGCAGGCTTGTTCAAGAGATGTCTTTGAGCTATGAGCAGCACGCTGATGTCATTACGATTTCCATTCCTTCAACCCTAGAAGCTCTGCCCATTGTGGAGAACCTTAAGGGTCACATTTCAGGTTTTGAAGTGTTGCAGGGTACCATGGATGATGCCTTTATTGGAATCACTGGGAGGGAGATGCGATCATGACGACATTTGCCATGCGTAATTTGAAACTTTTCTTTCGGGATCGAGCTGCGGTTTTTTTCTCCCTCCTGGCTGTATTTGTCATTATTGGCCTCTATGTCTTGTTCTTAGGTGATATGGTTATGGGTGATTTAGAGGGAGTCTCTGGCGGAAGGTTTCTTATGGACAGTTGGATTATGGCAGGTCTTATGGCCGTCACTTCTGTAACCACAACCATGGGGGCTGTGGGCGTAGTTGTGGATGACAAGGCTAAGGGAATTACCAAGGACTTTCATACCTCACCATTGAAGCGCACTACTTTGGTGGGCGGGTACCTAGTCAGTACAATTGTTGTGGGAATGATTATGAGCGTGGTGGCTTTGGTCCTGGCCGAGCTGTATATCGTGGGAAGCGGCGGAGAGTTCTTGCCGTGGGGAAATCTACTTAAGGTTCTAGGTCTGATTTTCCTTTCTACCATGACCAGTGGATCTATGATGTTTTTAATGGTTTCGTTCTTTAATACGCAAAACGCCTTTGGCGTCGCTAGCACTGTCCTTGGGACCCTTATTGGCTTTTTAATGGGAATCTATGTGCCAATCGGCGTACTTCCCAGTTCGGTACAGACAGTGATCAAGATCTTCCCCATTTCTCACGCGGCTGCCCTTTTTAGGCAGGTATTTATGGAGGTTCCCATGGCGAGTTCCTTTGCAGGGGCGCCTCCTGAGATGGTGGAAGGGTTTCAGACAGCTGTGGGGGTTATCTACCAGATTGGCGATGGTACCGTGAGTTTTCTAGGGAGCATGATGTTCTTGGTGGCAACAACTGTACTCTTTTTCGGACTTGGAGTCTGGAGAATGCTTGTGCCACCAAAACGCTAATTCTAGACATTCTTTGCAAATGGAAGGCCTGGGTGCGAGTCTTGACGCTGTTTTGATCACTGGATCTCACGCGGCTGCAGGGACACAAAAGGGAGTTTTAGATCACTCCTGGGTTGGCTCCATGGGAATAACCCCCTCTCCATGGAAGTCGACTTCCACAAAACGGACATGGCCGATGCAGCAGAGCTCGTTCTTGGTGCGAAACGTCTGGGGCCAAGAACAATTGGCTTCGCCGTGGATCTAGAGACTTTTTTTAAGGTTCAAGAGTTGATCTTTATGCGTTTACGCTACGAGTGAGAACAGGGAAAAGAGGGTTAAAAACGGGTGAAAACGGAAATTTTGATTTCATCCCGATCTCTTGACATTTCTCCTATTCATGTGATAAACTATCATTTGTCGGTAAGGCGATTGGGAAGGGTGCTTGAGTGGCCGAAAAGAGCCGCCTGCTAAGCGGTTGAGGGCTTTGCCGCCCTCCGAGGGTTCAAATCCCTCCCCTTCCGCCAGTTATATAACGTGCGCCCGTAGCTCAGCTGGATAGAGTGTCTGACTACGAATCAGAAGGCCATAGGTTCGAATCCTGTCGGGCGCGCCATACGTAAACA
>ENA-UOOH01001528-UOOH01001528.1-fermentation-metagenome-genome-assembly--contig:-NODE-1528-length-22357-cov-9.541969_pt1 | contig 22357 bp, 17 predicted proteins | sample MGYA00245778_ERZ724025 | MGnify/ENA primary metagenome ERZ724025 (study PRJEB28704, sample SAMN03018313) | fermentation metagenome | biome: anthropogenic terrestrial biome; feature: soil; material... | reverse complement strand
ATAAATGCCCCAATACTTCCGCCTGTACCGCCGGCTCCGATTATTAAGTATTTCACTTTATTTCCTCCCGCTATTTACTATAATTTTACTCAGTATTATAAGGAACATACATAAATTGCTATGAAGTTTACCGTCCCTTTGTTGGCCTACTTTGTTAGCCTATTATTGGGAGGATATGACAAGCACGATTAGCCAATAGAAATCACAAAGCACTGTGTTAAACTATTATAGAAAAACAATACAAAGGAGGGAAAAAGAATGAGCCAAATGATTTGTACCATACCCACCTTAAATTTCGAATGCATAAACGCAAAATGTCTTTCGGTATGCAATGGATAATCAGGAGCAAAAACATCAGCGACGTCCTCGATATAAAGGCACTCACCCGAAAGCTTTTAACGAAAAATATAAGGAACTGCAACCGGAAAAATATGCTGATACTGTTGCAAAAGTGATTCAAAAGGGTAGCACTCCTGCGGGGGCGCATCGTTCTATTTGCGTTAAAGAAATATTGGAATTCTTACAGATTACTCCTGGACAAACTGGATTAGATGCAACCCTGGGTTATGGTGGACATGCTGTAGAGATGCTCAAATGTTTAAATGCACAGGGACACCTGTATACCATGGATGTAGATCCTATTGAATTAGCGAAGACCCAGCAGCGTTTAGAAAGCTTAGGTTATGGATCTGATATCTTAACCACTAGGCATATGAATTTTTCCGAAATCGATAAAATTGTTTTAGAATCGGGGCCATTGAATTTTGTGTTGGCAGACTTGGGTGTCTCTTCAATGCAAATCGATAACCCTGAGAGAGGCTTTTCATTCAAGAGTGATGGACCTTTAGACTTACGGCTGAATCCACAAAGGGGTGTATCTGCTGCAGCTCGTTTAAAAACTATTTCCCAAGCTGAATTAGAAGGTATGCTGATAGAAAACTCGGACGAGCCTAATGCCGCGGTAATCGCTCACGCCATTGTTGCAGCAAAGAATAAAGGAATAGACATCTCAACAACAACCATGCTCCGGCAAATTATCACTGATGCGCTGAAGTGTATTCCAAAAGATGAAAGAAAAGAGGAGACTAAAAAATCCTGTCAACGATGCTTTCAAGCGTTGCGAATTGATGTCAATCATGAACATGAAGTGTTATATGAATTCCTGGAAAAACTTCCTGCTGCCCTTGCTGAAGGCGGGCGTGTTACGATACTCTCATTCCATTCGGGGGAAGATCGTCTCGTTAAAAAATCATTTCAACGTTTTTACCGTGAAGGTGTCTATCGTGAAATTGCGCCCGGTCCTATTCGACCATCATCGGAAGAATGTAATACCAATAGTCGTGCTCGTTCTGCCAAATTGCGTTGGGCTATAAAATCATAATTAGCCCAGACACCTAACACCCCTCAAAAAAAGCCCTGTAATACAGGGCTTTTTTGTATCAAATATGAATTTTTAATTTGAAGTATCTACTATCTATTGATCCGACCCAAAAGAGCGTAACACAGCCGTTTTACGTCCTTGTTAGACACCTGCTTCCGTTTGGCTTAGCTGTTCTTCAATATCGCGTCCGCCGTACATAATTCGAATCACTACGATCGTCACTTTTGTTTCCACAGGCAGATAAAATGCCAAGTAGTTGTCTATCGGCAAAACCCGCAAGCCTTTGCTATGCCACGGCTCCTTTTGGTAAAGGGAATACCGCAAAGAAAAATCACTCAAATTCGGTGTAACTCAACGATTAATAGCCTTCAAACGCCGCATAGTTGCCCACGCGAAACAACTCGAAGTTAATCTTAATTTTATCAATTTAGTAAATTCCTGCATATTTTAGAATATATCAATTCTTGCAGGTTTTCTTAAAGCAGTTCGCTTGAATTTTACTTTTGGATATCCCACAGCCAAAGTAGCAACGATTGCTTCATCATCGCCTATCCCAAGAGTTTTGTTGATATCTGGGCAGATTTCGGCCGCTATACCGAAAAATCCAATATAGCAAGAGCCCAACCCTTCTGTGTTAAGCATTAGTCCAATACTACTAGAAGCAAGACCTGCATTTAATTCTACCCAGCCGCTACTTATACTGGAACCAATAACGAGGAGGACAGCAGGTGCGTCGAAGAACATCCTGTCTATATTACTGTGCACATAGCCTTCATAATTTGATATCCATTTACTTCTATAAACGCCAAGGTTGCTGACCGCATTGTCATCGGGATTGTTGGAAGCAATGTCATATAAGACTTTTAACGACATTTCCCGCATTTCAGGAAGCCTGTCCTTAAGTATTATATAGCTTACATTTTGCCTGTTAGCCGCAGTCGGGGTAAATCTTCCCGCTTCTATTACACGTCTTATTACTTCATCATTCACAGCATCATCTTTAAACTGACGAATACTTCTTCTGTATTTTATAAAATTCAGAAGGTTTTCTGACGATATATCAAATTTCTCCGGAGTATATTCTATAACTTCTTTGTTGTCATAGCCGTTCATTGTGAAAGCATTTACTGGGCAAATTGCGATACAGTGGCCGCACTCTATGCATGGAATTTCCTCATTGACAATGCATTTTTCATCCACCAGTAAAAGCCTTTTTCTGAGGCAGTCGGAGACGCACGATCCACAACCGATACATTTTGAAGAATCAATATTAATAATTTCTTTACTCATAATAACTACATCCTTTTCAAATTCATAAAACAAATAAATCTAATATTATCGTTTGTGATTAATCCTGTTAGTTAAGCGCATCATATCATCACCTACAAGCCCTTTAACTCCCCGTTTGAACGGCCACCAAACTTATTGCACCGTATTTTTCCCTTAAACGCGGTTTTTCAATCTTGCCGGTGGGATTACGCGGGACTTTATCGAAGATAATTTCTCGCGGACGTTTGTAACGTGGCAAGGGAGCGCAGAATGTCTTTATTTCTTCTTCAGTGCACTTGCAGCCCGGTTTTAGTTCTATAATAGCAGCCGCTATTTCTCCAAGACGCTTATCAGGTAATCCAATGACGGCTACATCCTTGATGGCATGGTGCGCACGCAGATATTCTTCAATTTGTACCGGATATAAATTCTCTCCTCCACTGATAATCACATCTTTTTTCCGGTCAACCAAATAAATAAAGCCGTCTTCATCCATCCGGGCCATGTCTCCAGTAAATAACCAGCCATCCTTGATTACTGCCGTAGTCGCTTCCGGGTCGTTGTAGTAGCATTTCATCAGCCCAGGTCCTTTGACAGTCAGTTCCCCAACTTGTCCCTGGGTTACAGAGCATCTATTTTCGTCGGTAATCTTGACTTCCCAATTGTGGCCCGGTATGCCGATAGCGCCGACTTTATGAATATTCTCGGTCCCTAAATGGACGCATCCGGGGCCGATCGATTCGCTCAGGCCATAGTTGGTATCATAAAGATGGTCGGGAAAATACTTCTTCCAGCGTTTGATTAAGCTGGGTGGAACTGGCTGCGCACCAATATGCATGAGCCTCCACTGGGAAAGATCATAATCTTCCAGCTTAACATCGCCTCTTTCAATTGCATCCAGAATATCCTGTGCCCAGGGAACCAAAAGCCACACAATAGTGATTTTTTCCTCGGAAACTGTTTTAATTATCCATTCAGGCTTTACTCCGCGAAGCAATACAGCTCTACTGCCCGACAGCAAACTGCCAAACCAGTGCATCTTGGCACCGGTATGATAAAGGGGCGGAATGCATAAAAAATTATCTTCACGCGTTTGACCGTGGTGATTATTTTCCGTATAACATGCCGACATCAGGCTTTGGTGGGTATGTAAAATCGCTTTTGGAAACCCCGTCGTCCCCGAGGAGAAATATATTACCGCGTCATCTTCATCCGTAAGTTTAATCGAGGGGGCTTCAGAGGAACAATTGGCAGTAAGACGGTCATAGTTTTCAGCAAAAGAAGGGCGGTTTTCCCCGGCAAAAAAGAGTGTCTTCACTTGCGGTATCTGATTATAGATGGTTTCTACCCGGCCGATAAATTCCGGCCCGAAAATCAAAGCCCTGGTTTCCGATAACTCCAAACAATACTTTATTTCCTCAGCCGTGTATCGGAAGTTCAATGGTACAGCGATAGCTCCACTTTTTAATATGCCAAAATAAATCGGCAGCCACTCCAGGCAATTCATTAACAGAATCGCTACCTTATCCCCTTTTTTTATCCCTCTCTTCAGCAGCAGATTGGCCAACCGATTGGCTTTCTCGTCAAAAACACGCCAGGTCATGTCCCGTCGGTATTCACCGGCCGGGTTGTTTTCAATCAATTCATACTCCAGCCAGGTGACATGATGACTTTCCTGCAGATCCAAATTTATCTCGGTAAGGCATATTTCCTGTCCATACATCTCTGCATTCCGCACCAGAATTTCCGTGATAGGCATTTTATCTTTCCTCCCGTTCTACCAATACATCCAAGATATTGTGTTTATGAAATAACAAAGCCGTACTTCAGTCAAAACACTACAGACAATTATAAAGCAAGGCTAAACAGTTAAGCAACAACTTTGAACCTGCTGCCAGCGAGAACCCGCTTCTTATCTGAAGCGGGCCCCTCTTGGCACTCCATATTGAGCTTTTCTTTCCGTTAAATTATACTTCTGTTATATGGTACTTAAACTGCCTAGCGGGTCTTGAAGGGCTGCTGATAAAACCACCCTCTTAACTATCCGGTCTCAGGCTTTAAATCCAAGTTTGTCTGCTATCATTTCATAAGTGGGCAGGGGCACACCATATTGCCTGCCCAAACGAATCACTTCAAAAATGAGCCCGTTCATCTCGGAATTGTTACCCTGTTTTAAATCCCTTTGCAGCGAAGTAGAAGCTGCGGGGGACAGATTATCCAGAATCTCCAGATTGGTTTTCACGATATCGACCGCAAAGTGTATGTCCATGCCTTGAGCCAGGGCCTCAATCTCACGCATCAAGGCAATAAATGTATCCCTTACTTTTCCTTCCTGTTGAGCAGCTCCAGCATTAATATCATAATATACGCCGCAAGCAGCCATAGGGGATACATAGGAGAATTTCTGCAGCGCATCTCTCCTGATGTTATCTGATATAATACCTGTGATACCGCTGTCCTCCAGATCTGCAGCCACCTGTTCCAAAACAGGCCGATACTCCTCCGGTTTTCTCACACCGTATACCACTCTAAATATATCTCCTTTTTGCAGGATGGTACCAGGCTCTTTAATCTCCGCAGCTACATAAATACATCCATCTGTCACCAATAAATCCGGCAGCTGTTTCTGCATCCTGCCCCCAGTGCCATAAATATTAAGTATAGGAATTACTACCGTATCTTTATGAGCTATTCTTTTATAAAGGAAATGGTATCCTCCAGGGAATAGCCTTTCACGCAGTTGAATATTACATCCGGTTGTTCGTTACAATGATCCATATCCCAAGCTTTCATAGGATAGATTGTATAATTTCCTTTATATGTAGTCTCCATTTTCAAGCCATTTTTTTGAATCGCCTCTAGATGTATTCCTCTGGCGATTACTGTAACATCTTTACCTGCCTCTGTCATAAATGCCCCAATACTTCCGCCTGTACCGCCGGCTCCGATTATTAAGTATTTCATTTTGTTTCCTCCGCTATTTACTATAATTCCACTTAATATTATAAGGAACATACATAAATTGCTATGAAGTTTACCTATTATATAGTTTAGTTAAATCAAGCTCTTGAGGTTGCTCTTCGTCACCAAATAGAGGCATCTGTTTAAAATCTGAGGCTCGATATATGGCTTTTTCAAGTTTTTCATCAATTCGGAGGGCATTTTCATCCCGAACATGCTCCTCAAATTTTAGATATTCTTTGCCATCTATAGCCCCAGTCCGAACTTTAAGCATATAGATCAGGTTGAAGCAGTTCATAATCGAGTTCTGCTTGAGGTCAGACAAACAGATCAGTTGGGTGCGGTGTCTTTTGGCTATTTCAAACATGGGTTGAAGCAGATGTTCCGATGAAATCGGGCCAAAAGGATTATCCATAATTAGTACTCGGGTATCGTTATCAGGATCCGCTCCCAGTGCTTCCATATTGCGCGCCCGGGTATATGACATCAGGGCGGATAGCAGAGAAAAGAACACCACGAATTTTTCCCCTCCGGAATTCTCCCGCACCGCATCCTCCCAGCTTTTTAGCCTGCTGTTTTGCATATTCATGTCAATTTTAAACACGCTGACCGGTATGTGAGCAGTTCCATGGTATATGTTCAGGAGTTCCCGGCTGGCCATTAAACGGGCTACCGCTTTGCGTATCTCGTCCTCCCGATTCTCCTGCCGGGCTTTTTCCCTAACTTTCGCAATACATTCTTCAATATATTCATTCACCCGCTGCTGGGCTGACTCGTTATTATCCAACTGTAAATCAATTTTCAACATTTGCACCGGCCGTGATCTGCCCGGGAGGCGCACTTTCGAATTCTCTGATATCAGCTGAATTTCTTCAAATATTCGCCGTCCCTGAAGATAGCTTTGCTGCACCATATCCTTTTTATTGCGTTCCAGATTGGCGAGCTGAGACTCATAAATAGCGATCAGCTCGGATAGCTTTTCCCCATGCTGGCTCATACGCTCAAAAAGATAGTAAAAGTCCTCATACTCTGTCTGTGCTTTATCCCAGAGTGGGTCTAGACCTTTAAATATACTATCCAGATTGAGATTCTTTTCCCGGTAATCTATTTTGCAGTTATTGTAATGGTATCTGATTTTATCGGCATTGATACGGTTTTGGTTTTCTAAATTACGGAACTCATCTTCCCAGCGCGAAGCCTGAACTCTTACATCCGCTTCGGGAACAAAGGAATGATCAGCTTCAACCCTGTTCAAATCAACGACTTTGGCAATATCCTCCCTAGTTCTGCTGTAGATGGACAATTGCCGGGAAAGGCTTCGATTTGTATTATCCAGTTCTTCGATGTGCCGGCGAAGCTTCACGCGTCTCCCATCAAAATCCCCTTTTATCTCCTGAGGAGACAGCGGAGCTTCAGCACCCAGTCTTTTTACCTCAGCCAGGGCAACTTGGACCGCGGTGGCGGTTGATGCCTCGGTACGGGATGCAGCCAATTTCTCCTGCTCTTTAATTTTAAGCACAGAATCCAGGCCTATGATTTGCTCTTGAATGGATTCATGGGCAGCCTCATCAAAAATGGTTGAGGCGTAGTCCTCTTCACCAAGACCCAGTTTATCCAACTGCTTTTTGGTTTTCTTAAGCTGGGCAGTCAATTCCAGCTGGCGGTGCTCCAGTACGCCTATTTCCTGGCTATACTCTTGCTTTATGACGGCCAGCCTTTGTTCCAGTTCCTCGATGCTTCCTTCCACGTCTTCTGCTGGCGGCATATCGTGGTAAAAGAGGTATTGCTGCTCAGACTGCTGCTTTTTGCTTTCCTGGGCGGTGATATGGTTTATCCCTAAGGAAATATCGGCCTGCAGTTTCTCCAGGCTCTGATTCAGCTGACCCTTTTTTTGTTCTAAAGTCAGTATTTCCTGCTCTATTTGCTTCAGCTTCATCCGGTTATCCTGGTAGTCAGCCTCTTTATCAAGAAATACCCGAAATGTTTGCAAGGCTTCCTCGGTCCCCGGCAGCTGTCCCGCCAAAACAGCGACTTCCTGGTCTAATTGATGGAGATGTTTGATAATCTGTTCTTTTTCTTCTTCCAGCCCGGTAACCTGCTGATCCAGATGTCCACGTCGTTTCTCGCCCGCGCTAATATTTTTCTCCAATTCGTAGTGGTAATCCACCGCATAATCGAAACTTTCACAGGCGGCCCTGTCCAGCACCACTAACCGATGGGCCTCGGAATAGTGGTCACAGCGTTCCGCTGCTTCCTTTTCCTTTTCTTCCATCTCCAGAATTAAATGATGCAGGTTCTCACCATCAAATATTCTTCCTTCATACAGACAGGCGAAAGCGATTTCTTCCCGGGGCCGGGCTAAGCCGTTTTGGTTTTCGATCAATAGATTCAAATCTTCGTAGGCCATCAAGGGAATAATGCGGCGCTGAACCAGATCGAGGCCTCCTGATTCGAGGATCCGGTTTAGGTCCGAACGGGACATGATAAAGGCATAGGGGAGAATGGGGTTCCCCATCAGCATTTTGCTGCGGATATCAGAGGGTTGATTGCGCAAGTAGCTTTCCCCGGTATCATACTGAATGTCCAGTTCAGCTAGAGCAGCAGCCAATTCCTGCGAAGTGTGCAGGTGACCATTCTTTATAGACAATAGCGCTTCCGCGATCTCATGGCGGTTTCGGGCCGCGGCCTCCGATTGGGATTCCATGTCCTTAGTTTGTTTAGCAAAAAGAGACGACCGGCGCTCAGGATCAAAACAGAGAGAATGATCAAAGCCATAACGGCTCAGTATCTCTTGGACTGTTTGTTCTTTTTGGCGGTATTCCCCCAGTTCAAGGTCATAATCCCGTAAAATTCTATCGTTTTCGGCCTGAAAATGCTGGATTTCTTTCCACTTCTGGTCAATATGCTGCTGGTACTGTATTAGTGAGGACTTATCGGCCAGCGCCTTTTCACTGGCTTTCAGCACCCGGTCCCGGGCTTCCTGTAAACTATTCCGGATTTGTTCCATAGTTGCGGGATCCAGTTCACCCAGGAGATTTCTTATCCACTGTCTTCCCAGCCGTTTCTGCAGTTGCTTCTCCTGATCCTTAAAGGTCCTCAGACGTTCTTCCAGCCGGCCCTGATCCGAATCCAGGCAGCTTTTCTGCGTTTCTATCCCTTTCAGCTCCTGCTTTTCGCTCTCCAGTCTTTTCTGACGGTCATTTTGTTTGCTGTGAAGATTGGCAAGCTCCGCAGCCAAGGCCTCTAGCCGCTCTTCATACCTTATTTTCAAACCATAGGCCAGACAGGCGGCCCGATCATCTTGGTCATAATCTTCCTTGGCCTTGGCCATGGCCAGCTTCTCTTGGACACCTGACAATTCAGAGCTCATCTGCTGAATCTCCATGGCCAGGCCGGCCGCTCGCATAATGACTTCCTCTTTTTTGGTTTGACTTAATGCCTCTTCGGTTTCCCGGCAGCTTTCTTCCAGAGCCATTAGTCTGGCTGCAGCTTCCTGGTGCTCCCCTTCTCTGATGAAATAGTCATGGGAACGTTCCTCCAGAGCTATCCTTTTCTCTTCAATCCTGGCGGCATCTATGGTTTCCTGGTTGGCCTGCAGCTGGTCTTGCCGGGTGTTTATCTCTTCGCCCAGATAGTTGTGGAGTGCAGCCAGGCTTGCTTCCAGTTTCTTTTGATCTTCCAAATCGGTTAATAAGGTGCTTAGTTCTGCCGATACTTCCTGCAGTCTCCCGAGAAATCCGGTAAAAAGTTGTTTTTCCATGACAAAGTGTTCATTTTCCAATACATCCTGTACCAAGCTATGCAACATCTCTTCCAGTTGCCTTTGTTCGGTACGGCTTTTGAACATGACTTTTTCCACAGTTTTAATAATCCAGTCATCCAGCAGCTGGCTGGAATTCCGATATTTCTGAAATAGATCCTCCAGGCCGTTTTCACTGTCATTGATCTTAGCGATGATATGGCGCCATTCATCCTGGACTATGCCGAATTCAGCCAGGCGCTTGACATATCCATCTCCTTCATCTTCCGGGTAATATCCTACTAAATAGGGATCCTTTCTCCCTTTATCGGCCATGATCTTACGGGCTTCCCGGAAAGGCTTGATATCCAAAATATCGCCGTTTCTCTCCATCAATGGAATACTTGTGATGTCATAGGCATTGGCTCCGGTATATTTGGAAGTAAAGTTGAAATACCTGACCCGTGGCCGAACCCCTTCCTGTTCCGCAGCTTCCGCGGCCGCGATACCGATGCCGGTAAGCAGGTATCCTCCCCTGCCATCCAGTTTCCATTCAATCATGATATAGGCGGGCAGTTTTTTCTTGCGGAAAAAGCTGGAAATATTGCGCCCCTGTATCTTCACCCCCGGTACCAGCACCTGCAGCATAAGCTGTACCAGAACGCTTTTGCCACCGCCATTGGCCAGGTTTAGCAGGGCGTTTTCCCCACCGTGAAAATTAAAACTCTCATCGATAATATGGCGGGTATCATTATTATAGGAAAAGTTCACGATTCTGATCCGGTTAATTCTGGGCATCGGGCTCGATCCCCCCTTCGAATAAGGCATGGATCTCGTCCACTCGGCTGTCGCTTAAATAATAATTCAGCATCAAGTCATCCAGCTTGCGCGTACATCGAATCTCCCGGTCATTGTCCAACAGCCGCAGCAGATTCTGCCGTTCTAGAAGGCGGCAGGCATTGAGGATTGTTCCGGTCTTGGTCTTGCGGGCCTTTTCCTCGTAATCCACTTTGCTCTCCCAGAGTTCAGCTATTTTAATGAAATTGAGGCCATAATGTTCTTCCAATCCGGCGGTGTTCTCATCATTGGCCAGAGCCCGCCCCAATCTCAGGTCAAGCTCCTCCAGCAGTTTACTGACGCGTATAAACTCCCTCTGCTTGGGATTGCGGTTGCGCCCGCCGTAAAATAAGTAAAGAATAAACATGGAAATATAACAGAGCAGATAACTGTCCAACAACCTGGCATCTGATGCCACCCATTCCCGGAGATCCTTGCTGACAAAACCCAGCAGGTTATTGCTGCTGTCTGGAACCAGGTACAGGGTACTGGAGGCCTCAGCGATAGTAAAATCCAGCTCTTCCTCCATCTGGGCCAGAATCGAACGTACTTCTCCATTGCGAAACTCCAGAAAAAGGTCGCTATCGCTCTCTCGATCAAGCTGTCCCTTGTCCAAAAGCCTTCTAAATATTTGTAAAGCAGTGTTTAATGAACTCATACCATATCCACCTCGATAAGAAAGTCGCTGATCACAATATGCCGGCTGAAAATAGCGTCATTATCGGTATAGGATAGATCGTCCTCAAACAGCTTATCATCCGGCTTCTTTATGGCTATTTTCTTGACCCCGTACATATCCGGTCGCTCATACTCAATATGGCATAAACATAAGTTTACGTCCAGTTCTCCCGTGGCATTGGCCACCACTTCTTCATGCTGGACCTGCCAGGCCGTGATATCGATGATGTTTAGATCATAAAGCTTCAGCATGGATTTGAAAAGCTGATCATCTTCCACAACTTGAACAAAAATATCAGGCCGGCTCTGCAGGTCGGTATATAACTCACTGAATCGAAACGAAGATCCTCTGGCAGCAGCCAGTTCCAAAAGGGCCCGGATTAATTCTATGTGGGCGTTATTTATCTTCCTTATCCTCGACAATTCCTGATCTTCACTGAGTTTCTCAATCGGAACCCCTTCCGTGACATCATCCTCAGGACGAATGCGGGCCTGACGATCATACAGGGAGAGCAGATTGAGACTCTTGTCGGGGTTGGGTTTGAAAAGCGGGTTGAGCAGCTCCCACAGCTGACCGATCTTGGCTTCACTGCACCTCTCCAGAGGCACCAGAATTTCCTGTTCAAAATCATATACTCTGGACAATGACAGAGAAAAAGAATCCTCGATCATCGCTTTGTAAATCCGGGATAGACTATGACGCTCCAGTATCACCCGTTTTTGTTCTTCAATGGTACTGACGATATTTCTGCGAATGATCCCAATCTCCCGGCGTGCCTTCTTCATTTCTTCATCCAGGCTGCCCCGGTTGCTCTCCTCCTCCTGCAGACGCTGCTCGGAAAGGATGATCATGTCGTTAATCTCATTCATGATTCCATACTCTTCTTCCAAGAGGGCATAGGTGCTCCCAACCAGCTTCTCAAACTCATGAATATCCACATCATAAATGTTCTCTCGGATTCTCTGTATAAACTGGCTGATATCATTGCGCTTCTGCCGTATCATCTGCCGCAGATTGGCACTCTGGTTGATGGCTTTCTTGTAGTTTTTGCGCTTAATAAGCTCGCGCAGCTTAAGCTCTTCAATGGTGAAACTGATCTCCTGCTCCACTTCCTTGGTGCGAAAAAGCAGGTCATAGCCCTGGTTGGTCAATTGGTAGCTCACCATATAGCCCTGGTCGCTGTCCTTCAGTTTATCATCAATCAATCGGATACGGACAGAGCTTAGCCCTTCCCCGTATTTCATAACCGGGTAATACCTGACTTCTCCACCATTTTGCAGGATGTCCTTGATGATGTATTCGGACAGTTTGCGGGTGGTCGCGGCGGGAAAATCCAGGCCATATTCAGGGAGGATGCTGCCCAGGAAGGCAGATATGCTGTCCAGGGTGCATTCTTCATCCTCACTGAGGGTTCTTTCCATAATATATACCAGCACGGAGAAAATAATATTGTCCAGCTGGGCGCGTTCAAACAGCTTCTCGAGGTCCATGTTGCGATTATAGCGGTTGACAATGGAATCGATAGCTGCCAGTATTTGCATTCTTTTTTCAAAACCTTCGAGAAAATCCCATTCTTGCATAAATGCTGACCTCCTCTTAACGGATAATATTGGCCATGATTTGATAATTAATAATTTCCTGTGGTATATAGCGGCCCTTAGCCAGCAGGTCACCAATGCCTGCTGATTCGCAGCCCAGCAGCACCGCAAAATCATCAACATCTGCGGGAAGCTCACGTTTATCTGGCGACTCCGGCATTATACGCCCCTGGGCCAGCTCCAGCATCAGTAAATACAGGGGGGAAAATGGCTGGATAGACAGGTTGGGATTGGCATTCCGAGTGCGGAAAAACAGGCGGATGCCCTCCCGATCCAGGTCGCCGAAATATAAAAATCTTAAGGTTTGTCCTTCCTGGCTGCGCAGCATGCCGGCAGCGTAATCCTCCAGCGCATCCTTTTTGGTTATTTTATTCCCCTCGCCATAGAGTAGCAAGTCCACCGCAGTACCGGCAATCAGGTTCTTCCCGGTGGCCTGCATATATTTGCGAAAGCTGAACCAGGTATCTTTGTTTTCCAGTATAAGAATGGACATTTCCGGTGAATGATTATGAACATACTCAAAAAATGGCTCGGGAGTATCATAAAAATTCAGGAAATCCTCCTCCAGACCATTAAAGCGGAGCGCTTCCCGAACCAGTGAAAAATGTTCATCCAGCAGCTTCTCCCGGCCCCATATGGAAAAGGAGCGCTCCTTGCGCGACATAGGTCCTTTCAGCAATTCTGCCTCATGCCATAAATACTGGCTCAATCCCTCGACAATATCAAGATGTTTCTTGTACAATTCCGGGCGTTTAAGATAAGCGGAAATATTCAAAAGGGGATTAAGTCGTCGTATGTTCTCCATGTACTCAGCGTAGTCTTCCCGGGGCGTAATAATGCGATACTTATTGAAAAGAGGCGGTATTCTTCCATTGCTCCCCGACGCCTTGACAGGACTCAGCAATCCGCTCTCTATCATTTCCTCTATTGCATGGTGAAAAAGCAGATAATCGCTTACTCTGGCGATTTTCTGCAACTCTGTTTCTGTTATGAATTTGCCATAGGCGAATAGCTTGTCTGTTGGGATCATATGTTTACCTTTCTCAGGGTTATGTAAAGTAGGGTGTTGTTCGATATATACAATAGTTTCAAAATAGCATTCAAAATATTCAATAAAGTCACCTAAGCAATACACTGTGCGTATTCCGATGAAAATGGACACCTAAACCAATTTGTTATGGACGACGGTTCTAGTAGTAAGGGGCATTCTCTATTATGTATTTTTTCTCTTGATCAAGTCGCAAGGCTTTTTGCTGGTTTTGCTCCAGAAAATTTTGCAGGTCTTGAATAGCAGCCTTCACTTTATCCTTAAGTTGACGAGTTTGGTTTTGAGCCGTGTTAATTTGCGACTGCACAATTATGTCAAAAAGCGCTCCATCCAGGAGAAAATCAGCAACCGTGCTTATTGTGCTGATTTCAATGGTGTCATTGGTTTTAATATCAGATAGTTCCCGACGGAATTTATGCAGAAGTTGTTGCGCCTGGTCGATTTTATTTCTGGCATCACCGATGTGGGAATGCTTAATCGCAGTAGTTATCAGTCCGCCCCCCAGGATATCAAAAATACCCCAGCCCTGGGCGCTACCCAGGCTATTTTCTACTGCAGCTATTGCTTCTTTTGCCTTTTCACCCGCTTCAATTGCCTCTTCCAGTTCTTTTTCTTCTGCCTTTAAGTATCCTAACTGTTCTGCCAGTTCAAATAAACGTCTAGCATCAGGTGCACCCGAATGCAGCAAAACATTTTCCTTAGCCTGCACCGCCTGCTGATATTCAAGTTCTGGGGCACCAATGCTAGCTAGTTGCCTTTCTAAGCTTTTCAGATCTGACTCCAGCATCATCAGGGTGCTGCTGGCCGCGTCGAACTTCATTTTGGCCGCCAGATATTCTTCCTGTTCCCGACGTTTTGCTACTTCTTTAGTTCCCATTAGGCTGTGCCAAAGATTATGCAGTGTAATACCATCTAATCTCTCCACATCCCTGCCTTCTAAAGCTAATTGTTTTTTTATTTCATTAAAACGCTTTCTCTCCTTATCAAGCATATCGCGGGTTGTTTCCATGCGACTGTGTAATTTTTTGCTTTCTTTCATCTTCTGTATAGCCTCAGCCAGGCGTTCGTCTACTTCCACGATGATTAATCTCCCTTTAACCGTATTTAAAGTATTTTAACTTCCAATTAAAACAACTCACTATCAAAGATCAAGCTTACCTTTGCGCGGTCACCCAGTTTTTGTGTCGCTAAATATAAATGTTATGAATTAATTTATACCACAATAATCTATTGATAAGTATGAATTAACTTAATGAGAACATCGAAAAAGAAATAATAATATTCCAATAATTATAACTGCAGTGATAATCTTAGTAAGGCAGCCTCCTTTTGTTAACTCCCCTAAGTCACCTATCATTGAACGGTTTATTGAATCCGCAAAATTAATCATTGGATTTTTTTTATATTCTTCTATTTTGCGTTTACTTTCTTTATCTTTTTTGTCTCTTATATCCATAATCTCACCCTCCAATAGTTTTCACATTCAACGCAAACTAATCTAAGGGATTAACCTGTAATTCTCTTTTTATCTCTGTCATGATGAAATGCCAAGCTTACAAACAACTGCCCACCTTTGAGTAAATACCAACCAAAAACAAAATATAATAATGTTGAGACAAGTTCTGTATATATGAATTGGAACTGTACCGAGTTGTTCATTACCGGGCTGGAGGCTTTTATGTAAATTAAAGAGGACAATATCTGTACAGCATCGGGTAAGGCTTGAACAAGTAAGACCATACCGGTTATTTTCATGGATAAACTGAAAATATCCTGGGATGAATCGAGTTTTTCTCCCTCATTTGGGTAAAGCTTTTCCGCTAATGATTTTGTGCCTATAACCAAGAATATTCCTGCTGCAACGATAAATAGAGGGATTAAAATACTTACTACCATTATTCCCATGGGCATCATTCCCTGACTGTAAGGGAGATTTCCCCAGGTCGCTATGGTACGGCAAATGCCGGTAATAATTGTTATCACCCCAACGATCTGCAGACCTATGCGTAACAAAACCCTCGAAGATATTTCCACCATAATCAACTCCTAATCTGCCCACAACTCAGCTGGTCCATTCTGGATATTAGCGACTTTATACACCCGCATGATTTTGGTCTCATTTGAGACGATCAATATAATCGATTATGCATTGTCATTCCACAGTTCTCAATCCTCTATTTTCTATAATTCACCCTAATTTACCAATATCCTCTAATAATTACCATGCTTTTTTATCATCCATGTACGCAATGGGGACATCTTTGTATTCCTGAGCATGCTACAGAAGCCTTCGGATATTCGCAACGGAGCCGGAATTGATCAGAGTAAACCCCCTGGCAGCCACCAATCTTCATCCTCATTAAGCCCAAAAAAATGGAGGAAGGGCCAAAGCTCTTCCTCACATAACTGGCATGATTTCGTCTTTGTATAATAATTTACCTTACGCTGGTTACATCACAATTATCATCTATTTGATAAGGATTGGTATAAAAGGCAAGATCGTCATTCTTTTCAGCCAGCCATCGCAGGGTAAATTCATTATCGCAAAGAACCACGAGTCTATCATCTTGGTCTGTAACACATAAAGTGCTCAGATTGTTAAGCCTGCTGATTTCAATCGGTTTCTCCGCATATACCCACCTTGCCAGTTGGTAGGGCAAACGTTGCAGCTGTATATCTGCCCCATATTCAGCTTTGAGCCGATAGCTAAAAACTTCAAACTGCAACTCACCAACCACGCCTAAGATTAAGTCGGCGGTCCGGTCTGTGGTGCGAAAAGCCTGGACAGTACCTTCCTCAACTAATTGATTCACTCCCTTATGGAATTGCTTTGATTTCATCGCATTGAGGTTTGTCACTCTGGCAAAATGTTCGGGGGAAAATTGGGGAAGACGTTCAAATCTAAAACTGCCTTCAGCACACAGTGTATCCCCGATACGAAAGTTGCCGGCGTCATGTAAGCCGATGATATCCCCCGGGTAGGCCACATCCACAATATCCCGGTCCTGGGCCAAGAACTGCTGAGGTTGTGCCAGTCTGATCCTTTTTCCGCTTCGCACATGGTTGACTGACATACCTCTTTCAAATTTACCCGAACACACCCGTAAAAAAGCAATCCGATCGCGGTGAGCCGGATTCATGTTAGCTTGAATTTTAAATATGAATCCAGAAAAAGCTGTCTTGATGGGATCAACCGGCCCGATGCTGCTCATGTGGGCATGAGGAGCAGGAGCGAGTTGCAAAAATTCGTCCAGAAATGTCTGCACCCCAAACTTGCTGATGGCACTGCCGAAATAGACCGGAGTTAGTTTTCCCTGGCTGATTTTTTCTTGATCGAAGGGGTCGCCAGCAATATCCAGCAGGGCAATGTCTTCACAGAGCTTTTTATGAAGCAATTCACCCATGACATCTAAAAGGGCCGGATCTTCTACCCCCCGTTCGTCTGGATATATGAAGTCCCTCTGCCCATCCTGCCGGTACAATTCAATCCGATTGCTTTGCCGATCGTAGATACCGCAAAATTCATCACCCATTCCGATGGGCCAATTCATCGGGCAGGAACGAATCCCCAGCACCTGTTCCAACTCTTCCAGTAAATCCAGGGGCTCTTTGCCGTAACGATCCATTTTATTGATAAACGTAAAAATAGGAATGCCACGTTGGCTACAAACCTTAAATAACTTGATGGTCTGTACCTCTACACCCTTGGCGGCGTCAATTAACATCACTGCACTATCAGCTGCAGTCAAAGTACGGTACGTATCTTCGCTGAAATCCTGATGTCCCGGCGTATCAAGGATGTTTATGTGCTTCCCCTGGTATTTGAATTGCATGGAACTGGAGGTAACCGATATACCACGTTCTTTTTCGATTTGCATCCAGTCCGATGTAGCATATTTTGGGGCTTTACGTCCTTTAACCTCACCAGCCATGCGGATGGCACCGCCAAAAAGCAACAGCTTTTCAGTTAGGGTAGTTTTGCCTGCATCGGGGTGCGATATAATTGCAAAGGTGCGTCGGCTTTCTACTTGCGACTGAATTTCTTCATATATATTTATCATGGTTGTTTATCCTTTCTTGAAAACAGGCTAATATCCGTTTCGAGTAGTTTGAAAATGTTAAGCAGTACTTTGATTTCGGAACCTCATTAATATACTATAAGGCTTAATGTAAACGCAAATATAACTCCTCCATAGTAATCATATCGTAGAAAGGACAAGGGGTTCATGCATGGCAAAACAGCTTGTGGATACATCAGTCTGAATTATAGACTTATGTATCCACAAGCTGATGTTTTCATTTGCGAACGCAGTGCGTTTTCAGGCTCCTAGTATCGAATCGTACCCTCGGTCTCTTCAAGGAACTTTTTCTTGGATGACAAATGTTCTTTTACATCTTTGAGTTGATGTGGAGTAAGTTCTCCCGCATTTTCTACTAAGAACTGTTCATTTTTCCGGATGTTTTTCAAGGTTAATTCCATCTTTTCAAGATCTTCTTTGTGGCTTTTATTTCCATCATTTCTGGGCATCTCAAATCACCTCGGAATTAGTTTCCCCGGATAACAGAAGATCATACACATACAGGGATGTACTGCAACTGCAATTATAATTAGCCATATAACTCCAGAGTTTATTGGTTATGCCTTGGGACGATGATTCGGATTATTCTTCGTCAAACTCAATTCCTGCCATTTTCATAATAAATGCACTTTGTAGCCCTCCTTGGCTGACAAAATGACAGTAGAGTCGTGCTAAGTCTGCCTCCTTTTCTTTCCTACCTTCTTAACTGTATTATTGGTGGCATCGGGAACCATAGCTTCCACTTCCACGCCGAACATGGCGGCTATATCTGCATCCTCCAGGATACGACGACTTTTAGACCCGGATTTACTGAGCATGTTTTGGGTTTTGCTTTGAATAGCGTTACTGATGAGAGCATGGATATCCACCGCTCTCAGGGTGAAAAACAGGGTTGGGTCTTCATCCACCCTGGCTCCAATTCCGTATAAAACTGCGGCTACATGTTTACACATCACCGCTCTATCCGGGCAGGAACAAGTAAAGGTGATCTCTTCGGGTACCGGGAAGAGACCACTGCCCTGGGCGGTAAACAATTCTGACAGTCCGGGCGGGAATTTACCATCGATTAATTCCTGCAGGGAATCAATTTTGCCCTCGCAATCTGAGAGTATTTTTTCCCACACCTCAGGCAGCAGGGGGCGGATAGTAATCTCGACTTCATAGGGATTTCTGACACTCCCCTGCACCACCGCTTTTATAGTGCCTTGTTCAATCTTCACATCCAGCACCGCCCCGTTGCGTACATAGCTGCTTCCCCGGCCAATGCGGCTGGAGTAGTCCGAATAGCGCTTCAGATTGTCGTTCCAGGCCTTTCCCCACCAGGTTTGAGCCAGCTGGCGACCGGTTATGATAACCGGCGTAAGCTCCGCTTTTCCTTTTTTCTTCAGATTTTCGATGGTCTTTTGAGCCATCTTTTGCCTTTCAGCCTTGGTTACATATTCAAGGCTGAAGTCGTCATAGTACATAGTATCTTTCCTCCTGGCTAAATGCTGCCGATGGATTGTCCTCAGAATATAACTCCTATCCTCCGGTTCCCAGTAGGGTTCTAACATAATTTAATTCTTTTCATTATATTTTCTGAGGATGAAACAGATTTGCCAAACAAATTCTTTTATTCGAAACAATTCGCTCTCACGACTGACAGCTCTCCAATCTTTACAGTAATCCATAAGCCAGCTTTCCAGCTTACTGGCCATTTCATGGGGAGTATCCAGAGGATGTACATTCTGACCATATTCCCTTTGCTTAATGACAAGCGTCAATTCCTGCATTAGTGCTACACCACGAGCAGCCAGATAATACTCCACCATTTGCTGACGAAGGTCTGCATGGGACGTGCTATCATTCTGTTTAAGACATTTTATGATTTCCGCACATCTGGCAACTGCTGCCTTAAGCTGATTCTCTGAAACCTGCATCATCTTATTTCTAGCTTTTTCATGCATAAAGATTCCATCCTGATCGTAGGCCTGATTGAACACCTTATAATCCCTGAAAAATACCACATCGTTAAAAGTAATGATATCTTGATGAGAAAGTTCCCGCAAAAGCCCCACCAAATTTTTGCTCTGATCACCATATTCCACCAAAGAAATAACCTGGTCTATGTGGGTAAAATCCCTATTATCCTCCACGTTCCAGCCTTGAGCTGCACCATAAATCATGCAGGGAATATTAAGCGCAGGCATATTTATACTACCGCAATCTCCCCAATCAGTATTCAAAAATCCTTCCGCATGATACTTATTGCCTAACTGCGCCATCTCCCTTATATTGGTAAAGCTCTTGTCATACTCGTTCACCAGGCGGCTGTAACCAGATACGCTGGGACATGCATACTGTTTTAAGCCATGGTCGGAGAAAATTTTAAAAATATCTTCCTTGGCTCCACAATCATAGTACCAGTTGAGGCAGGTGACCTTAGCATTCAATTCACCTAGCATCTCGCGATTTTTTTGCAAAACATCTCCCCAAATCATCACTTCTTTGCCCTTGTTTTGAAGATATTCTGCTAACTTATTGACATAAGAAAGATACAGTTCTCCATAGGCCATTTTTTCAGCCAGGCAAGCACTTTTCCCCTTGCCCAAATCAAATGTCTCATCGCAGCAAATATTTATTTTATTGCTGTGGAACAAGGTAATGTATTGGTCAAGAATACCCGTAATAAGAGTGAAGCTTTCTGGATCGGCAACATTGATGGTGTGGTGTCTCATGCGGTTATGCCAGGTAAAGATCCCTGCCTGCTCGTCATCAACTTCTCTGTATTTACCAAAGCTGACTGAACAGAGTAAATCATACAAATGGCCAAATGTAGCAATACAGGGCACCAGTTCAATACCTCTCATGATGCAATAGCGATCCAAATCCAGAATTTCTTCCGGTAAAAAAGGATCTGTCTGTGACCAAATTTCTTCAAAGCCATCTAAGCGCAAACAGTTTTCCATGTACAACTGAAGTTGATTGATTTTATACAATGACAACCTATCCACCATTGCTTTCAAGCTGTCCATAGTTGGCACTCTTCCCCGGCTTACATCCAGCAAATAGCCTCGGTTTGCATAGGATGGTTCATCGGCAATGTCCACACATCCAATTTCCCCGCGGGATGTCTTGCATAGCTGAATCAGGGTGGACACGCCATACAGGAAACCACGGTGGCAATCAGCGGAAATGGTAATTTTATTTGGTGTTACCATAAGCTTATAGGCTTCACTTTCTCTATCCTTTTGGTTATATTCAAAGCAAATGCAGTTTTTAGCAAAATTTTTTTCACTTCCCAGCCCTTTTTTAATGGGCAGCTTAATGGCGGTAGCCTTTTCAATTTCCTGCTGCAGAAGCTTGGCGGTTTCGAAGTCAATACCATCCTGCGCCGCGTCTAACACAATGGCAGTATTGTGGACTATGGAAAACGCTCCATCCCGGGCTGTAATCTGGTGCGGTAATGGTATCAGATACATTCTTTATCCTCTTTTTTCATATTTTTTTATACTAATCAGAAAGTATAACTTTTTAGGTAGCACCCTACGGGTATTACATATGCTCCCTTTGTTCGCCATTAAGGAAAATAGTATAAGTGCAACCACGACTTCCACTGTCGCCAAAGGCTCACCCTTCACCCTTCAGGTACCACCGATGTTCCCGTTGGTCACAATTAAGGTTGCGGGTACCACCGGTGTTCGCTTTGCTCACTATTAATGTTGCGGCGCAAGCCGGGTTTTCTTTAATCCTGCCCTTTTATTCTTCTATTTAAATAGCAGGCTCCTTTGGTTGCGGAAATATCTTCTGCTATTATGTTGACTGATTCTAAATCCCTTTCTAAGCAGTTTCTGAATTCTTCCCTTACTATATCAACTTTACTAAGGATGCTCCCACTAACTCCTATGCCAATGGATTCATTAATCCCAAGTTTTTTATAAAGTCTTTCTGTCATAATAGCCAGCTCTTTTCCGGCCTGTTTAAGTATGTTAACTGAATTTATCTCCGCATCCTTGGCAAGTTCCACCACTATAGGTGCGTATGCTGCAATTTCACCCTTACTGGCTGAATAAATAAATCCTTTTACATCATTTAACTTGTCTGAATTAAGCTTACGCATAATAGTCTGAGTAAGTTCACTCCTACCCCATCCTGAATCTTCCTCAATCGTCATCCTTTTGAAAGCTGCTAAGGCTATATTATAGCCGCTTCCCTCGTCACCTAAAATATGACCCCAGCCACCAGTTCTGGCCTTCTTACCTTTATATAAACCATAACTTACAGAACCCGTTCCAGATATGGTAATAATCCCATCTTCACCTTTAAATATTGCAGCATGGGCAAGCTCCGAATCGTGAAAGCCTTGTACTTTACAATAGAACTTTTCTTTAAGCAAAGTCTCTACCTTCTCTATATTGTCACTAACTTCAATTCCCGCTATTCCTAAGTATATACACAAACATTCCCCATGTCTGTCCTGTTCCTTTATGCTATTGATGCATTGTTGGATGGCATTTATTATGTTTTTTACTGCCTTATCAAAATCCAAAAGGAGATTTCCAAAACCCGAATAACCTTTGCCTATCTCTTTGTCTTCTAAACTATATGCAACCGCCTCAGTTGTGGTTGCGCCGCCATCCACACCAATTATATATTTCAAAATTCAAATATCCTTTCTATGTATTTCAATAACTGAATACAATATATCATTTTATTAATATAGGTACTCACATTGTCATTGTTATGAATACTAACGGTCAGAAGGGCACATTAAACTAAGAGTGGTA
>ENA-UOOH01001526-UOOH01001526.1-fermentation-metagenome-genome-assembly--contig:-NODE-1526-length-22372-cov-18.225030_pt1 | contig 22372 bp, 18 predicted proteins | sample MGYA00245778_ERZ724025 | MGnify/ENA primary metagenome ERZ724025 (study PRJEB28704, sample SAMN03018313) | fermentation metagenome | biome: anthropogenic terrestrial biome; feature: soil... | reverse complement strand
GCCGTGCCCGCACGCGGTCCAGCGGCGGAACGCTGGTCGCCCAACGGGCGAAATCTTTTCCCCAAAATCCCGGAAACAGGCTATTGACAAACCTCAACCCCACTTGTATAATATATTAAACCAAGCGAACCACGTGGTCTAATGCAAAAAAAACGGGCATCATGAATTTACAGGAAATATCACGGAAATACTTCAGCGGACTGGAAGCCGGCGGCGGCAAACTGCTGTATCAGCAGTTGTACGACTGTCTGGAAAGCATGGTGGAGGACCTGCCGCACAAGAGCGAATTTCCGCCGGAACGCGAGCTTGCCGCGGCATTACAGGTCAACCGCAATACATTGCGCCGGGCCATCGGCAAACTGGTGGAGTCCGGCGTGCTGGTCCGCAGCAACAAAGGAACCTTTGTCCATAAAAAGGAAAAGAGCGCACCGGAGTTCCATCCGTTCCTGTATAGTGATTTTCCGCCCGTGGGAACGGTCAAACCGGCGTTGAAGCTCATGCTCTATGAAAACATGCCGGAACAAGTCCAATTCTGGAATGAAGCGGCGGCGGAATTCCGCAAGCGGACCGGCACCGCCGTCAAAATCGACTGGCTGGACGTCAAATGCCGCACCAACTGCGACTACCGGGATGTGGTGGAAAGTCTGAAACCGGATTTGTTCCAGTTGCGCGGCCTGTCCGCCGCCATCCCCCCCGAAATCGCGGAGCTGATGCAGTCCCCGCCGCCGGAACTCGAACAACTGTTCAGCGGGCCGGACTACCTGAATTCGTATTTCAGGCAGGTCCCTTTGAGTGACAGCCGGGTCATTCCGCTTTATTTCACTCCGTTCGTCGAGATCATCAACCTGGAACTGTTGAAGAAGTACGGCATCGAGCCGGAAGGGTTCAGCGCCGGGTATTCGCTGGAGAAATTCCTGGACCGGTGCGTCGCCGGACTGCCGCAGGATATTTATATTTCGGGACACAGCGGCACGCTCTGCACCGCCGGAAAATACCCGGAAACGATCACCCGGGAAAGCGCCCGGCGAAATATTTCATCCGCCATGCGCATGATCGAAAAACTCAAACCGCGCGGCGCTTCGGCGCTGATGATGCCGCTGGACAGCCCGTTTCACTGGTACGCGCCCGAATTGAATGCCGCGTTCACCGCCGGGCAACTGCTCCATATGGGCGGACGTTCGCTGTTCATGGCCCATTGGAGCGCCGGATGGCCGTTCGAGGTACAGTTCGCGCTGCCGGGCAACAATACGTCTTCCTGCGCCATGGACGTGGCGATGGCTTTCGTCTGGCACAAGGATTCGACGCGGCAGGACGAAACCGCGGAGTTCATCCGCTTCCTGCTGTCGGGCGAAATGCAATGCAAGCTCGCCCGCGAAACCGGCGTCATGCCTTTTCACCGGGACGCCGTCGGCGTATTCGCGGAAAAATTCAGCATGGACCCCGGAATCACGGCGGAACAACTGCAGGGGCACCGCGAGGCGTCGCATTCGCATCTGGTCAATTTCTGGGGCGCCTGGAGCCGCCAGCCTTATTTTGAACGCATCCTGAACCAGGGGGCGGGCGCGGATGAAATGATTGAGCTCGCCCTGAACGATTTCTGGAAACACCATCAACAGATAGGAGAATGATCCGCTCATGAAAAGAAAATTCCTTTTTACACTCATCGAGCTCCTTGTCGTAATCGCGATCATCGCGATTCTGGCGGCGATGCTGCTGCCCGCCCTGAACCGGGCGCGCGACGCCGCCAAACGGACAACCTGTATAAACAATTTGAAGCAGATTTATCATTTCTCGCTCCTGTACAGCGATTCCCGCGACGGCTATATCGTCCCCGCCACGATGGGGAACCGTTACTGGGGCGGCGTCCTGTACGACGCGGGGCTATTAAAGGGGGTCGGCGTCTTTACGGATTATATCCCGAACGCGGGCATCGCGCAGGCGTTCCTGTACCCGAACATCCTGTCATGCCCGGCGGAAAACATCCCGAAAACCGGGACGGCGTCGCATATTCCCGAACGCTATACCCGGTTTGACGACGGCGGCTCGTACCATTACGGGATCAACCGCTATTATTCCCCGTTCACCACCTCCGTGCCGCCTCTCCGCAAGCAGAACGAAATCAAAAAGCCGTCCAGCTCCTTTCATTTTTCCGAAGGGCGCCGGGACAATTACGGCTACGTGATCGAGCAATGGAACTACGCCACCTGTGTCCCGCAGGTGGCGCACCGCCATGCCGGAGCGGTCAACAGCGTTTACCACGACGGGCACATCGATTCGCACAAAGCCGAGGGCCAGCGCCCGAAGTATTTTTTCAACGAACTGGACATTTAAACAACGGATATTGAAACATGAAAAACCTGATCCTGATCGCAATCCTGATCTCAACCGGAGCCGGAGCCACGGCCTGGGAAGTGACCCCCGCCGACCGCGGGCTGGCGATTCAAACCGAAACTCTGCGCCTCACCGTCCGGGACGGCATGGTCACCGCCATCCGGGACCGGCGCGACGGTGTTCAATACGGGCACGGACGGACGGCGGAGCTCCCCGCCGGGCTTGGCATTCTGCGCGACGTGAACCTGCTCCGGCGCGGCCATATCGCCTGGGGCGACCCCGCCATGAAACAGGCCCTGCCGCCGGATTTCCCGCTGGTGAACTATTTCCGGCCCTGCGATCAGTCGAAATTCAGCGTCGAACAGTCTGCGGAAAGCGCCGCCGCGGTCTGGCGCGGTTTGTCCAACGGGCGGGAATTCCTGCCCGATGCCGAGTTCCGTATGGCATTCAGCCGGGACGCGGGCGGGGCGATCGGCTGCAAGGTGAGCGGTTCGTATCCCGGCGGAGGCGTTTTCGCCGCGCTCATACCGCTGGCGGGGCTGAATCCGATGGACCGGGTGATCGTGCCCGGTTTCGGCGGCATCGCCTACGACGCGGCCGGCGAACCGGCGCTGATGCCGTTCGGCGGCGCGCCGTTTATGGAAGCCCCGCTGCTGATCGCCGAGGGCAAGGGCAAGTCGCTGGGACTGTGGATGGAAGACCCGACCATGCGGGTGTTTTTCGCTTTTGTCCGGCGCGACGGCGACGGGCTTGCCGTGGCGATGGAGGTCCTGACGCTGATGCCGTTCGAAACGCGCCGGGAGGTGGAAACCCCGACTTTCAAGCTGAATGTTTTCAAGGGAGACTGGAAACGCGCCGCCACGCCGTTCCGCGATTACTATCGGAAACAGTTCGCCGGGGAATTGGCGGCGCGCGACGCGGTCCGCTGGGCCGGCGGCATCAGGAACATCATCGACACTTACATGCAGGCCCCGGACGACCGGACGCTGGCGCAGATCGCCGCGCTGTTCCCGAAAGAAAGCGTCATGTTCCAGAACTGGAACGCCCGCGCGCCGCAGTTCGACCGTGAGCTCCCGGACTGGACGCCCCGCGCCGGGTATGTGGACGGCGTGAAGCGCATCCATCAATACGGTTTCAAAACCATGGCTTATGTGAACACCTACTGCGTGAACTACCTCTCGCCGGTATGGAAGCGCGATCAACTGGAAAACATCGTGCTGACCCGTAAGAACAGCCTTTCCAAATACCTTGGCAAAAGCGATTCCGAATCCAACGAAATCAGCGAAAAACTGATCGGCACGGTCGATTACAGCGACGGCGCGAACCCGCTCGCCAACATCGAGCCGGGGCGGCTGATCTACACCGACCCGCTTTCCCTGAAATGGCGCGTATACCACGCCCGCCAGATGGTCGAATGGAACACCGCTACCGGCACCGACGCCAATTACGAGGACACCGCCGGGACCGCCACCGACAGCGGCAACGGCGTGGTCGACGGCATCAGCGCGGGGCAGGGAGCGGTTGAACAGATGCGCCTGCTCCAGAAGACCCAGCCGCAGGTGCCGATGTCCTCCGAATACGGCCCAGCCGCCATCGCGTTCGCCACCAGTTGGGCGCTCAATTACGCCTCGGCCTGGGGCAATGAGGCGTTCAGGCGCTATCGAATCAGCCGCCAATACCCGGTGACGGCTTATCTGTACGGCTACCGCCAGTGGGTGACCTCCCTGCGCGGAACCGACCCGCTCAACAGCCATGCGATGGCGGCGACCTCGGACGCCACCGGCGGGCTCGGGTTCTGCTCCGTCAATTTTTTCCAGAACCGGACCGGGGAACAAATCCGCAACGATTACGGCTGGCAGGGGCATTTTTTCCGGCGCTCCCTGGTCTTCGCGGAAAAAGAGCTGACGCCCTATTTCCCGGAAACCGATTACCCGTCGAACATCCGCTGCCTGTACCGGGGCAAGGACGGCGTTTATTCCTACCGCGACGACGGCGCGCTCCAGCAGATGCTTGGTCCGGACAGGAAACCGCTCTACGGCCGCGTTTTCGGCGCCGACCGGGTGGAAACCGCACTCTGGCTGGCGGATTGGCCGCTGCAGGGCGGCGGGAAGATTTTCGGGCTGGACCCGACCCGCCATTATCCGCTGTTTCCCCGTCCGGAAAACGCCGCGCCCACGGCCGTGACGCTGGACGCCATCCCCGACGGCATCGTGCTCAGCCAATACCGTTCCGGCAACGGCTACGCCTATCTGGAATTCACCGCCCTGCCCGGCGGCCCGAAAGAAGTGACGCTGACGCTGGCGCTGGCGAACAACGCCAATTTCAGTCACTTTTTCGCCAACGACGAGAAAATGACCGCCGACCGCGTCCACGGAACGCTGCCGCTGCGCGTGGTCTGCCTGGCGGACGGCAACCATGCCCCCGGTCTCTCCAGACTCCCGGCAAAAGGATTCCGGGGGCGGCGGCTTTACCGGCACAACGAAGGAACACTGGACTTTGTGTTCCACATCACCGAAAAAGATCAGGCATTCGAACTCTTTTTCCGCAACGAACAGGACAAATATCCGCATCACGGCTATGACGGCTCCATCGTCCGGGTGCTGATTAACGGCAACGAGATATCTTCCTACGACTGCCTGCCGGAACCGGGCAAAACCGCGCCGGACACCCGGATGCGGCGCTGGACGATTCCAACAGGAACCTACGCGGGCAAGCCGATCCTCCTGTCCGTGGTCACGGACTGCAAAAAACAACCGGTACAGGACCTCCAGTTCGTCAGCGCGCCCGCGCCGACCCGCAGCGCCGACCAGAAGCTCCGCGAGGATATCGTCCCCGAACAAGCCACGGTCAAAGCCGTCACCGCCGCGCCCGAAAACTGGAACGGCGCGGTCGAAGCCGACGGCGGCGCCCGGGTCTTCAACAACGCCGGCACACGCTCAAGCCGCGAAACGTTCACCATCGATCCCGGCAAGGTTTACCGTCTGTCCGGCCGGTTCAAAATGACGGACGGAAGCGATCCCGGCAGGGTATTTTTCGGCCTGGCGCCGCTTGACGGCAAAAAACTGCCGATTCAGCCGATTCAGGTGAATCCGCTCCCCGGCACCGAGACGGAACTGGCGGCGGACGCCGCCGCCGGAACCTCCGAGATCACGATCAAAGACCCGGCCAATTGGAAAAACGGCAAATTCCTCGGCGTGGCGTTCGGCGCACAGAGCAGCCTGGGCGACCTGCCGAACCGCGATACCGTCAGCCTCGAACGCATCGAGGGCAACCGGATCACCCTGTCCAAGCCGTTGCCGCAGGCATGGGCGGCGGGGACTCCGGTGCGCCAGCATCAGTCCGGCAATACCTACATCTATCTGGCGTCGCCGGAGGTCACAGCCGGTCAATGGGTCGAAGTCGCGGGGGAAATCTCCGGCGAGGCGCTGTCCGGGCTGACGCCCGGCCAGTGGTGGCGCGGCAGCCGCCACGCGCGGATCATCATGGTGACGACCCGCCCGGGCGTGATGTTCAAGGACATCCGGCTGGAGGAAATCGAATAAACCGCCGGATCAGCAGACGGCGATGCCGTTCCGCATCTTGCAGGCCTTGACGGCGTTGCGCATGAGCATGGCGATGGTCATGGGGCCGACGCCGCCGGGGACCCTGGTGATATAGGAGGCTTTCGGCTCGACTTCGTCGAACTTCACGTCGCCGCACAGGCGGTAGCCCTTCGGGGCGGACGGGTCTTCGACGCGGTTGATGCCCACGTCGATCACCACCGCGCCGTCCTTGACCATGTCGGCGGTAACGAATTCCGGCTTGCCGATGGCGGCGATCAGGATATCGCCCTGCCGGGTCAGTTCCGCCAGATTCGCCGTGCGCGAATGGACGACCGTGACGGTGGCGTTGGCCCCCTTGCTCTTCTGGACCAGCAGCGCCATCATCGGCTTGCCCACGATATTCGAGCGGCCGATAACGACCGCGTGTTTGCCCGCCGGGTCGATCCCGCTCTGCGCCAGCAGTTCCATGACGCCGTGCGGGGTACAGGGGAAAAAGCCGTCCGTCTTGCCGATCAGCATCTTGCCCACGTTTTCGGCGTGAAAGCAATCCACATCCTTCGCCGGGTCGATCGCCGCCACCACCGCTTCTTCATCGATCTGCGGCGGAGGGGGGGACTGGACGAGGATGCCGTGGATTTTCGGGTCGCGGTTAAGGCGGTCGATCAAGGCCAGGACGTCATTCATGGAGGCGTCTTTCGGCAGCAGGTGCTTTTCGGAGTAGATGCCGAGTTTTTCGCAGGTCTTGACCTTGGTTCCCACGTAGACCTGCGAGGCGGGGTCTTCGCCGACCAGAACCACGGCCAGGCCGGGCTGGAGATTGCGCTGTTTGAGTTGATCGACCTCTTCAGACAGGGTCGAAATGACCGCGGCCGCGATTGCTTTTCCATCAATAATTGTCGCCGACATTGAAATTTCCTCGTTTTAATCGTAAAGTATAGCATAGAATAATCTCGAAAGAAAAATTTTCAACCGCATTTTCGAATAAGTCATGAGAATAATGGTTTACAACATCGCCTACGGAACCGGCTGTCCCGGGGCGGAATTCAAGCGGGTCTTCACCTCGCACCGTTACCTCCGCTCAGGGCGGCGGCAGATCGACCGGATCGCCGAGTTCGTCCGCGATTACGAGGTGGACCTGCTGGGGCTGGTCGAAGCGGACCTCGGGTCGTTCCGGACCGGCGGACGGAGCCAGGTGCAATATCTCGCCCGGAAACTCGATATGGAAGCCGCCAGCGCCGTCAAATACAGCCTTGATTCCATGGCCAACCGGATGCCGATCATCCGCCATCAGGCAAACGCCCTGCTGTCGGCTACCCCCGGCACGGTCCGCACGCACTACATGTCGGCCGGATTCAAGCGCATGGCGCTGGAGGTTGAATTCCCGGACTTCAACGTGGTGCTGGTGCATCTGGCGCTCTCCCGCCAGGTCCGGATTCAACAGCTCAACGACCTGACGGAACTGCTGGCGGACCGCAAACGCCTGATTATCGGCGGCGATTTCAACACGTTCGCAGGCGAGAAAGAAGTCGCCCGGTTCAAGCGCCGCCTGCACCTTTACAACCCGAATATCCGCAAGGAAGCCACCTATCCGGCCTGGCGCCCGCTGAAACAGCTGGATTACCTGTTGTTTTCGGACAATATCGTGGTCACGGATTTTCAGGTAGGGAACCTTCAGGCGTCGGATCACCTGCCGATTCTGGCGGATTTCGAATTGATTCCCTGAACCGGGGCTTTTAATTTATCCGAAACGGGCTACATTAAGAGTGAAATAAGGCACAAGGCAAGGAGCAGACAATGCGCTATATCAGGTTCGTACTGCTGGGGTTGCTGATTGTCGGCGGGGCCGCACTGGTGATCGCCCACAGCATCAGCACCGAGGAAATAATCGGTTCCGTAAAAGGTGAAAAAGTCGCCGTGACCACGATGAACTGGAACGGCCAGGAGGTCTTCTGGCACAACCGGGACGGGCGGAGCTACGCCCGGTTCGTGGAAGCCCCCGGCGTCGTGCGCCTCTCCTGCTCCGGCCGGGTAAAAGTCCGGCAGACCGTCTTTTTTAACGGCAAAAAGTTCCATGCCAAATACAATGAATCGTTCAACCAGGGCGATGGTTACGACATCCGGCTCGACCAGGAAAACAAGGGTTCGTCGTTCGTCCTTTACGCCACTCCGCACTGGAATGTCACCAAGCGGAAAATCCTGTTCTGGGAACTGATGGGGCTGAAGAAAAAGCACCTGTCGTTCTCCTATGCGGCGCAGAAAAACGACGATTGAGTTCAGCGTTCCGCGCCTCCGGCGATGGGGCCCTCTAATTTTTGGAGAGAATTTTCAGCGAACGACTTTCAAAATCTTTTCCCGATAGTATATTAGTGAAGCAAACTCCGAGGAGGTATATTCTATGGAAAAAGACAAGAGCCAGGAAATACAGGACGTAAACGTACAGGACGCGAAAGAAGACGTAACGATCGCACAGCCGGTGAAGAAAAAACGGCGGTGGACCAAAGTCATCGGAATCATCCTGTTGGTGCTGGTGCTGATTTTCGCCGGCGTATTGTTTTTCATCGACAGTATTCTGGAAACGGGCATCCGTACCGGGGGCAGCATGATCGTAAAAACCAAAATCGAAGTGGATTCCGTGCGCCTGAAACTTCTCCGGGGCACTCTGGACATCAAAAACCTGCGGGTGGCGAACCCGGAAGGCTCCGCCAATCCTTATGCGCTTGAACTGCCGAACTTCCATCTCTCGTTGAATATCCGGTCGCTGACGACCGACAAGATCATCGTCGAAGCCATCGAAATCGAAGGCATCAAAGTCGATTACGAACCGCGGCTGAAGGGCGGCAGCAACCTCCAGGTCCTGCTCGACAACATGCAGGACCCCAACAAGCAGCCCCCGCCGGACGCCGTCGATCCCAAAATCAGCGAGGCTGAAAAAGAAGCCGCCGAAAAGGAAGCCGCTAAAAAGGTCGTGATCCGCAAACTCTCCGTCAGTGGCGGGCAGATCAATGTAACCCTGCTTGCCCAGGCCATCCCGCTGATCCTGCCCCCGATCACCATGACCGGCATCGGCGAAGAAGACGATGTGACCATGGCGGAAGCCGTCACGATCTTCCTGAAGAAGCTGTTCACGAGCGTGATCGACGCTTCGGCCCAGGTCGCCGGAAGCGTGGTGAACGCCGCCAAGGCCGCCGGCGACGGGCTCGGCTCCGCCGCTAAAGTCGCAGGCGACGGGCTCGGCTCCGCCGCCGGAACCGTGGCGGACGCCGCGGGCGGCGTGGTGGACAATGTCAAAGGGCTTTTCGGCAGTCAGAAGGACGGCAAAAAATAAGAAAGGATGTGTAATGGATCGAATCGAAATCATGGCGCCGGCGGGTGCGTTTGACTCTCTGTCCGCCGCGTTGCGTGCCGGTGCCGATTCGATCTATTTCGGCGTAGGCAAGCTCAATATGCGGGCTCGCGCCACCGCCAACTTCACGGTCCGGGACCTGCCCGGCATCCTCCGCCGCTGTCGTGCGGCCGGAGCCCGGGCTTACCTGACCGTGAACACTATCATTTACGACGAAGAACTCGCGGAAATGCGGCAGTTGTGCGACGCCGCCAAAGCCGCCGGGGTGGACGCCGTCATCGCCTCCGACCTGGCGGTGATCCGCTACGCTCATTCGATCGGGCTGGAAGTCCACCTGTCGGTACAGGCCAATATCTGCAACCTCGAAGCGGTGCGTTTTTACGCGGCCTATGCCGATGTCATGGTACTGGCGCGCGAACTGACCCTGCCGCAGATCAAATCCATCGCCGACGCCGTCCGCCGCGAACCGATCACCGGCCCGGCCGGCGAACCGGTCCGGCTGGAGGTTTTCGCGCACGGCGCGCTCTGCGTGGCCGTTTCGGGCAAATGCGAAATGAGCCTGGCCGTATACAATTCCTCGGCAAACCGCGGCGCGTGCTTTCAAAATTGCCGCCGCAGTTACCGCGTGACCGATGCCGAAAGCGGCGACGAACTGCTGATCGACAATCAATACGTCATGTCGCCGAAGGACCTCTGCACCATCGGCGTGCTGGACCGGATTCTGGAATCGGGCATTTCGGTGCTCAAACTGGAAGGGCGCGGGCGTTCGGCGGATTACGTGGACGCGGTCACGTCGTGCTACCGCGAAGCGGTCGAAGCGTGCCGGGACGGCAGTTTCGGGCCGGAGAAAATCGACGGCTGGCTGGAACGTCTGCTGGATGTCTTCAACCGCGGCTTCTGGCACGGCGGCTACTACCTCGGCGAGAAACTCGGCGAATGGACCGGCAGCGGCAACAGCCAGGCGCGGCTGCGCAAAATCCATGTGGGGCGGGTCAGCCATTATTTCCCCCAATTAAAAGTCGCGGAACTCAGCGTGGAAGCGGTCAACCTGGAAAAAGGCCGCGAAATCATGGTGACGGGACCGACCACCGGCGCGATCCGGTTTTTCGCAGACGAACTCCGGGTGGGCGGGCAATCCGTCCAGGTCGCGGAGAAACCGGTTCTGGCCAGCGTGCCGGTGCCGGTCAAGGTCCGCCCGAACGATCAGGTCTATTTATTGGAAACACGGAAATTCGGAGAGGTATCGCCATGAACGATGATTTCCTGAAAAAACTTGCCTTGCTGGAAAAATCGCTGGAGGAGCTGAAAGCGGACTATCTCCGCCGCGGCTCCCTGCCGGAAATCAAACCGGCGGAACCGGCATCACTTCCGGTATCGGCTCCGGTTCCGGCGGCGCCGCCGGTTGAATCACTCTCCGTTGAAGCGCCGCCCGCAGAGCCGAAAACGGACAACGGTCTGATTAAAATCGCTCCGCGCCAGTCCACCCCCCCGGAGGTAAAACCGTCGCTGCCGCCGGTCCCCGACCACGACATGCGGACAATCCGGATCAAGGCCCCGCAGATGCCGCAAGCCCGGCCGGAAACCGGTTTCACGAAAGAAGAATGCGAAAGCGACGTTCCGAACCGGATGGTGATCGAGTGGTTCGTCGGGCGCAAACTGTTCGGTTCGCTGGGGATGCTGCTGGTGCTGGTCGGACTCTGCTACGGCGTGGTGTACGCCTATCAGAACTTCCATCTGTCGCCGGAGCTCCGGGTGGGAGCCGCCTGCGGGTTTTCGATCCTGATCGCCGCCGTGGGATTTTTGTTGCGGAACCCATCCTGCCGCTTCCTGTCGCTGTTGATGAAAGGCGGCGGGCTGGGCGGGCTGTATATTGCGATTTTCGCCGGGTATAATTTCTACGGATTTTTCGGTGTCACGCTGACGGGGGCTGCCCTGATGGGGGTGGCGCTGCTGACGTTTGCCCTGTCGTGGTTCGAGCGTTCGCAGGTGACCGGAGTTTTCGCCGTGATCGGCGCGTTCGCCATGCCGCTGCTGGTCAAGACGCCCAACCCGAACCATGTCTTTTTCTGCTTCTACATCCTCTGCGTAAACCTGCCCGTGATACTCCTCGGACTGCGGAGAAACTGGCAAACGCTTTACAATCTGAGCTTCATCCTGTCATTTCTGCTCGGCTGGGGCTGGACATTCCAATACCGGGAAATCACCACCGTCACGATGACGTTCTGGAGCGTTTTCACCGTTGAATACCTGCTGTTGGCCATTATCAAACTGCGAAGCGAATACAACATCGCCCACCGGCTGCCCGATTACGTGCGACTGGCGGCGCTCCCCCTGCTCAACCTGGCGGTCCTCTATCTGCCGGGCGAACGGATCGCCCTGGGCTGCTGGCTGTACGCCGGGACGCTGCTTTATGCGGCGGCGACCGCGGCGGCATGGCTGACCGTCCGCCGGATGTACGGAGAATTTATCCTCCTGCTGGGGGCGACGGCGGCATTTCTGGCGCTGGCGGTTCAGGAAACCGTTGTCGGGGAACAGGGCGTTTATCTGGCGTGGGCGGTCGAAGCGCTGGCGCTCGGCGTCTTTGCGTTTTTCTCGAAAAACCGGGGGATCAACCGTCTGGCGACGCTGATGGCGCTGGCGGCATGGTTCATGGTTCATGCGGATTACTGGTTCGAGGGCGACCTGTTCGGCCGTTCGTTATTTTTCAATTACGTCAACGTGCTGGGCAAGCTGGCATTGCTGGCGCTGTTAATTCAGGGAGGGCTTGGGCTGTGGCGTTTTGAAAAATCGCTCGGCAGCAAAGCCATTATCCTGCTGTCCAGCTTCGGCCTGATCGCCATTACCAGCCTCAACGCCGGATATTACTTCCTCTGGCGTGAACCGTTCCTGTTTTTCACCGCGCTGCCGTTGGCGGTGGCCTCGCTGATTTACGGCTGGGCGGCGCACCTGACGCCGCGTTTCAACTGCCTGAAATACCTCTCCACGGCATGGTTCGTCGGAATCCTGGCCTCCTCCGCCGCGCTCGGCAATTTTTCCTCGCTCTGGCAGTTATTCTGGCCGTTCGGGGCCTTGGCGCTGTATTGGGCGCTGCCGCGCGGCAACTGGTTCCGCCCGTTCGCGGCGGCCTCCTGTATCATGATCGTGTTCCAGAGCATGAACCATAGTACCACCGTCACCGGGTTCCTCAACCTGCCGTTCCTGACGGCGCTGGCGGGCGGCGTCTGCTTCCTGGCGCTGACCTGGACGCCCCCCTGGCTCCGTGCCGATGACCGTCCGGCAGGGCCGATTGTCCCGCACGGCATCGCGTGGGGCATCCTTCTTCTGGCGGGCGCGTTCTGCGTCAACTTCTGCTATTTGAAAAGCATTTACCCTGCGGAATATCTGTTCCCGGAATTCGGCGCCACCCTGATCGCGGCAACCATCGTGCTGGCCTGTCTGGCGCGCCGCGGCGGCAACCGGATTCTCACTGCTTACGGCCTGGTTCTATTGATGCTGATCTATCTGCTGGCCTTGGCGGACTGTTTGATGATGGACAAAGGCATCCCGTTTTTCGGGGTTGTTTTCTACGGCTGGCTGGTGATTTTGGCGGTCAGCTGGGGCGTGTTAAGGCTGTTCTCCGGTACTATGAACGCGCCCGAAACCCTTCTGCTGCGGATATTCGGCGGCTCGCTGATGATTTTTATTATTTGCCGTGAATTCGGGAACCTGCCCGATCCGGCTTTTGCAAAGGCGTTTTCGCTGATTTTCCTGACGCTGACGGCGGTGCTGATCTGCGGTTGGGGACTGTGGAAACAGCGGCGGGCGGCGCGGTTTTATTCGTTTGTGCTGCTGGGCATCGCCATCGTGCAGTTGATCGCGCAAAGCCTGCTCCGCCTGAAAGACCCGGCGCGGATTCTGGCTTTCATCGCCCTGGGACTGCTGCTGCTGGGGCTGTCGTTTGCATATCATAAAGTGTCCGAACTGGTCGACGCCCGAAACAAGGCCGACGGAGAAGACGACGGGAATCATTAATGGAAAACCTGAAGAATCATTCGCTGATCAAGCGGATCAACCGCTCGAAAATATTGAACACCATCCGGCAGAACCCGATGGTGGCGCGGTCGCAGATCGCCGACAGAACCGAGCTTGACAAAAAAAGCATCACCAATTTCGTCACCGAACTCATGGCGGACGGACTGGTGGAGGAAGCCGGGCGGCGCGAGGGCGCTTCCGGGCGGCCGTTCACCATGCTGCGCTTCTGCGAAAAATACGTGGTGGGCATCTACATCGGGCCGCATTTCACCCGCGGCGTGCTGCTGGACCTGTACGGCACCATCGTTTCGTCCTACGAGGAAGAATACCCCAGCCTGCCGTCGCGGGAAACCGTGCTCAAAACACTGGAAAACGTCTACACCCGCCTGACCTTCGGCAACAACGCGGTCTACGGCGTCGGCATCTGCCTGCCGGGGATTATCGACCTCGACGGCGAGCTGGTCATCGAATCGGTGAACCTGCCGTCGTTGAACGGGATGGATTACCGGCAGGCGTTCGGCGACGCGATCCGGCATCCGTTTTTCGTGGAGGAGGAGTCGGCGGCCATCGCCCTGGGAGAGAAGTGGTTCGGGGTTGGGCGGCACTACGACGATTTCATCTGCGTGGAGCTTTCCGGGGGGATTGGTTCGGGGATCATCTACCAGCGGCGGCTGTTCAAGGGAGCCGGCAAATACGCGGGCGAACTCGGCCACGTGGTGGTGCATCCGAACGGCAAGCCGTGCCGCTGCGGCAACCGCGGCTGCCTCGAAGCCTACGCCTCGGAGACGGCGATCCTGCCGGAACTCAACCAGTTCCTGGACAAGCCGTTGAGCCGCCTCGCCTATTACGAGCCCGGCACGCTGCCCGACGCCGAACTCGCCCGAATCCGCGACCATCTGGCCGACGAGGTCGGGCGCGGACTGGCGGCGGTGGTCAATATCCTGTGTCCGCGCGTGATCATCCTGACCGGTACCATACCGGATATTTTCGGCGAGGAATTGATCGGGCCGATCAAGGAAAGCGTGGAAAACGCCTGTCTGAAAGGCTGTTTCGAACATACCAACATTTATATATCGCGCCTGGAATTGCTGGACGCCCTCGGGGCGGCCACCCTGCCGCTGGCGGATATTTTCGAAGTCCCTGATTATTTTTATGTGTAAGGAGTTTCTATGACCGACAAGCTGAAAGCGATGCTTGACAAGCAGATTGTAATTTTTGACGGCGCCACCGGCACCGAGCTTTATAAACGGGATTTTTTCATCAATTCCTCGTATGAAGGGCTGGTCCTGAGCAATCCCGACGTGGTGGCGGACATCCACCGGAGCTATATCGACGCCGGAGCCGATATCCTGACCACCAACACCTACGGCGCAAACCGCAACAAACTCCAGCGCTTCGGGCTCGGCGACAAAGTCGCGGAGATCAACCGCAAAGGCGTGGGGCTTGCTCGCGCCGCCTGCGGCGAAGACCACCTGGTGGCGGGTTCCGTCGGCCCGGTCGGCGAGAGCTCCTACGGCAAAGCCCTGACCGACGACGAAGTCCGCGAAATCATGACCGAGCAGGTCGCCGCGCTGGCCGACGCCGGGGCCGATTTCATCCTGTTCGAATCGCTGTTGAACGGCAAAAGCCTTGACTTTGTCCTGCAGGTCATGAACTCGTTCCCGGACCTGCCGTATGTCCCCAGCCTGGTCGGCGAATACGAGCCCGAGGGCTGCCGCGACTACATCGCGCGCCTGATCGCGCAGATCCAGGCAGCCCCGCACCAGCCGACGGCGGTCGGGCTGAACTGCGGTTCCGGCGCCGACGGCATGCTGTCGCTGCTCGAAGTCATGCTGCCGCTCTGTCCGTACCCGGTAATCGTACAGCCCAACGCGGGCATGCCGAAAAACGTCGACAACCGCATGATCTACATGTGCAGTCCCGAATACCTGACCACCTACGTGGTACGCTACGCCAACCTCGGCGCGCGCGGCGTGGGCGGTTGCTGCGGCATCGGCCCGGAACACATCCGCGACGTGGTCCGGAGCGTCCGGCCGTTGTCGAAAACGCTGGTCGCGCCCCGCTTCCGGGTCATCGAGGCCGAAAGCCCGTTGCTCGACCCGGTGCCGTCGGCGCAGCGTTCGAAGCTCGCCGCCAAGCTCGCGCGCGGCGAATGGGTCACCACCGTGGAAGTGACGCCGCCGCGCGGCTTCGACCTGGAGGCCACCATCCAGAAAGCGATCCTGTGCCGCGAAGCGGGCGTGGACGCCATGAATATCCCGGACGGGCCGCGGGCCAGTTCGCGCATTTCGCCGATCGTCACCGCCATTGAGATTCAGGAAAAGGCGGGGCTGGAAGCCATTCTGCACTGCTGCTGCCGCGACAAAAACCTGATCGGCATGCAGGCCGACCTGCTCGGCTGCGCCTGCAAAAGCATCAATAACATCCTGTTTGTGACCGGCGACCCGCCGAAGCTGGGGGATTACCCGTTCGCGTCCGCCGTTTTCGATGTGGACTCGATCGGTATCCTGAAAGTACAGTCGCGCCTGAACCGGGGCGTGGACATCGGCGGCAAAACCATCGGCAAGCAGACGTCGTTTTTCGGCGGTGCGGGAGCCGATCCGAACGCGCTGGACATGGAACGCGAACTGCGGCGCCTGCGGGAAAAAGTGGAATCCGGCGCGGAATTCATCATCACCCAGCCGGTATTCGCGGTGGAACCGCTGCTGAAGCTGGTCGAAGCCATCGCCGACCTGAAGGTGCCGGTCATCGCCGGCATCTGGCCGCTGGCGAGTTACCGCAACGCCGAATTCATGAAAAACGAAGTGCCCGGCGTGGTCGTGCCCGATGACATCATGACCCGCATGGCACGCGCCGAAACCAAGGAAGAACAACGGCAGGAAGGCATCGCCATCGCCCGCGAAAGCATCGCGGCCATCCGGCACGCCGTACAGGGGGTTCAAGTCAGCGCTCCCTTCGGCAACGTCGGCACCGCACTGGACGTATTGAAATAACCGAGAAACATGAGGAGGCTGTCATGCAACTGCAGAAAGCTTTGACCGAACGCCGCTCCATCCGGCGTTTTAAACAGACCGACGTGGACAAAAAAGACCTGACCTATCTGATCGACATGGCCCGGCGCGCGCCCTCCGCCGCCAACGGCCAGCAGTTGCGCTACCTGATTGCGGTCCAGCCGCAGGTGGTGCGCGAGGTCTTCAACCGGGCCGCCTGGGCCGCCTATGTCAAACCGAAACGCGACCCGATCTGGGGCGTGAGTTCACCAACGGCGTTCATCGCGGTCACCGCGCCGAAAAGCGGGGTATCGCAGGAGGTCAACGTCGGAGCGGCGTTTCAGGCGATTTCGCTGGCGGCGCACGGCATCGGGCTGGGCACCTGCTGGATCGGCGCGTTCCGCAAGGAAGAAGTCGCCAAAATCCTGATGATCCCCAACGACCGCGAACTGCTTTACCTGATGGCGGTCGGCTATCCGGACGAAACACCGGTTTCCGAAGACGTCCGCGCGGGCGAATCCATCAAATATTATCTGGATGACGAAGACGTTCTTCATGTGCCGAAAATCAGCGCCGAAGACCTGATTGAATGGCATTGATCCGAATCCGTATCAGCCAATCCACGGTTCCCGGGCATCCATAACGCCCGGGAGCCCATTTCCATTATACCGATGAACAATTAGAGGTTTGAAAATACCGCCATCAAAGAAAGGCGGTTGCGAACCGGTATCACTCCCCGCACAACTTCTCAATCAGCCCGTTCCGGGAAATCCCTTTCAGACGGAGAACTTTCCGGCGCGAAGTATGCCCCGAATCCAGATCGACCGATGATTTCGGCAAGCCCGCCTGTTTGGCGATGAATTTGCACAGATGCGCATTTGCTTTGCCGTCCACCGGCGGCGCGGTAATGGCAATCTTCACCGCGTCGCCGTAAAGCCCGGCAACGGCATCACGAGATGATTTGGGCTGCACCCAGCATGGCAGGAGAACTCCGCCGGAGGTTTCGGAAATCAACGGCTGGAGTTCATCCGGAGTCATTGGTTTTTGGGGGCGAACGAATCGGGAGCAATCACCACATCCGGCAGGCCGCCGGTCGGCATGATATCCTGGCTTTCGCCGGTTTCCACCGGGTCGTCGTTTTTCTGCGGCGGCAAACCCAGCAGAGCACGGACTTCATTGCCGGTCAGGGATTCCTTCTCCAGCAGTTCCTGAGCCAGCTTTTCCAGATCGCCGAGGTGTTCGCTCAACAGTTTGCGGGTACGGGTCAAGGCGTCGCCGATGATCTTCTGGATCTGGACGTCGATACGCGCCGCGGTTTCCTGGCTGTAGCCGTCTCCCGGTCCCTGATCGGCACGGACATGGACCGGGTTCGTCAGGTCGCCGTAACGGATCGGCCCGATCTCCTCGGTCATCCCGAAGGCGCAGACCATCAGCCGCGCAATGCGCGAAGCGTGTTCGATATCGCCCGCCGCGCCGCTGGTCACGTCTTTGAATACAAGTTCTTCCGCCACCCGGCCGCCCATCAGGACCGCCAGTTCATCCAGCAATTCGTTGCGGCTTTCCGTATAGGAATCCTCCAGCGGCATGGTCATAGTGGCGCCGAGGTAGGCGCGGCCGCGCGGGATAATCGTCACTTTGTGCACCGGCGTGGCGTGTTCGCAATACATGGCCATCAACGTATGTCCGGCTTCATGGTAGGCGGTCAGGCGGCGCTCGCGGTCGCTGATTTTGCGGCTGCGCCGTTCGCGGCCCCAGCGGACTTTGTCGCGGGCTTCTTCCAGGTCTTCCTGATTGGCTGAGTCGCGGTCATTGCGGGCGGCCAGCAGGGCGGCTTCGTTACAGAGGTTGGCCAGATCGGCGCCGGAGAAACCGGCGGTGGTTTTGGCGATCAGGTCCAGATTCACGCCATCGGCTATGCGGATGTTCTTCACATGGACGTTCAGAATCTGACGGCGCCCCTTGATATCCGGCAGGTCCAGCACGATCTGGCGGTCGAAACGGCCCGGGCGCAGCAGCGCCGGGTCCAGCACGTCCGGCCGGTTGGTGGCGGCGATGACGATGACGCCCGCCTGGGTTTCAAGCCCGTCCATTTCCACCAGCATGGCGTTCAGGGTCTGTTCGCGCTCGTCGTGGCCGCCGCCGAGCCCGGAGAAACGGGAACGGCCGACCGCGTCGATTTCGTCGATGAAGATCAGGCTCGGCATGTGCTTGCGGGCCTGTTCGAACATGTCGCGGACACGGCTCGCGCCGACCCCGACGAACATTTCAACGAAATCCGAACCGCTGATGGAGAAAAACGGTACGTTGGCTTCGGCGGCAACCGCTTTGGCCAGCAGGGTTTTACCGGTTCCGGGGGGGCCCATCAGCAGGCAGCCTTTCGGAATTTTACCGCCGACCATCTTGAATTTGAGGGGGTCTTTGAGGAACGAAATGATTTCGCTGATCTCCTCGCGCGCTTCGTCCACCCCGGCAATGTCGTCAAAGGTGATTTTCAGCTCGTTCGGCATGATCATGCGGGCGCGGCTCTTGCCGAACTGCATGGCGCCGCGGCCGGCCATCTTGAGCTGTCGCGAAAACAGGAAATAGAACAATCCGATGATCAGGATGATCGGAACGATGGTCAGGAGCATGCTCCACCAGTTGTCGCGGGTTTCGACGTCGCGTTTGACATGGGCTTCGCTCATCAGGTTTTCCAGCCGTTCCGAATAGATGACCCGGCTTTTGTAGGGGACCCGGTCGGCTCCGGCGGAAACGCCCTGTTCGGTCTTGCCCGCGGCGGCGGCCAGGGCGGCGGCCTCGCTGATATAGCGTTCACCCTCGATATTGATGATCCGGTCGGATTCGGCACGGCTCTTGACGGAGATAATCAGTCCTTTGCGCAGGTCGTTTTCGAAATCCGTCTGCGAAATCGTCCGTTTCTGCAACCCGCCGGTATCGCTCTTGAATGCCAGCAGGACGCCGATCAGGACAATCAGGCTGAGCCAGAAAAAGAGGGATACGGGAATCCGGCGTCCGGGGTTCGGATTCGAACCGGAAGGAGGAGGCGGCGGCAGGTCCGTTTTTTTATTTTTCGGTTCAGGCGGGGTGCTGTTGTTATTTTTGTCCATGTATGATCCTGAAAATGGTTTACGGGCACAAAACCCCTTGGGGATGCTGCCGCGCTGTATGGTTAAATTGCTCAAAATTTTATTGCGAACTGGCTTTGACGATAAGAACGAGTACGACGACCAGCAGGGCGACGATGAACAAAGCCAGCAGCCCGATCACGGCGATAACGATTTTCTGGCTCATGATCCCTTTCTTGCGCTCTTCTTGAGCGAAGGGGGAGAGGTTGTCCATTTTCGTAACCACTGTTTTCATGGCGATATCGGTACTGTCGAGGTCGATCCCGGTCTTGGTACGGGTCAGCGAAGCGGTCGAAAGGCCGTCATCGAAGTCGTACAGAACTTCCACGCCGCCAAGCTGAATAATATCACTGCTTTTGAGCTCCTGCTCTGTAACCGGAACGTTATTGATCCGGGTGCCGTTCGTGCTGTTATTATCCCGCAACAGATAATTACCGTCTTCCATCCTGATGAAATCGCAGTGATGAGAGCTCAGGGTCGAGTCCTTGATGCATATACCTTGCGCGTCCGAACGCCCCGCGGTATACAGATCCTCAGTGAGTTCAAAGGACTTCCCTCGCAGTTTCTCAGAGAGAACAATCAGTTTCGGATTAGCCATAAAACACTCAACTAACTTATATGATGATTTTTTCTAATTTCTTTAATTACATTAAAATATAGCTAAGAAAGCCGGATTGTCAAAAAAAAAAACGCTAAAATGCACTATTTGTCGAAAAAAAAAGCCTTTTTAACGAAATCCGGGCGGTTCCTCTTCCCGCATCATCGCATTGAATGCAATCTCCAACACCTGCAATTCCCATTCCACGTCGGCGGCGGCGCGGTGGGCGGCCATATTTTCAAACGGATCGTCCAGTTGAAAAATCCGGCGGAGATTCTGCAGGCTGTAACTCGGCAGTCCTTTGTGAGTGCGGCGGATCAACCGCAGCAGGTCCAGCGTTTTGCCCTTCCACGGTTCCTGTCCGCAGCGTGCCAGGCTCTCCTGCAGGAAACTCAGGTCGAAGCGGGCATTGTGCGCCACCAGCGTGCTGTCGCGGGCCATGTCGATGAACTGCGGGGCGATTTCGTGAAACGCCGGAGCGTCCGCCACCATTTCATCGGTGATGTGGTGAATCGCGATAACCCCGGACGGAATCGCGCACCGCGGGTTGATCAGCGTCTGGAAACGGCTCAATGATCCGTCGCAGTCGATCCGCACGGCGGCCAGCTCGACAATCCGGTGGCGCACCGGGTGCATCCCGGTGGTTTCCACGTCAAATATCGTAAACGGCCCGTATTCGTACCAGTTCATAAATCCGTCACTTACCTGCCGGAGGTGGCGCCGGAATCCTGCCGACCGGCATGAAATGCGCCTCCGTGGGCACCTGCGCCGGGACTTTCCGTTTCAGGATTTCCGCGGCTTTTTTGTCCACTTCCCGGCTGTGTGCGCGGAGCAGGTCGTTGATCTGCACGGTCAGGTCCGGATTCAACAACTGCATTTTCTGCCCGACGGGCGAACGGTAAAACGCGGCGATGGCTTGCAGTTCGTCCAGGGTAAAGCGATCCGCGTAAACCCGGGCCGTTTCAGCCTGGAGGCCGGAGGGGTCCATTCCGTCCTTGATGACGGCGCGGAGTTCGTCTTTGACTTTTTCCGCGGCTTTTTTATCCTCGGCCTTGTCCAGATATTTCTCCATCAGCGCCTCGCAGCGGCGGGAATGCGCGCCGATGGCGCGCTTCAGGTTCTGTACGGTTCCGTTCAACTCGATGACTTCCGCCGCCAGTTTAAGTTTTTCAGCGGAAGGTTTTTCCTGCGCGCAGAGGGGCGACAGGAACAGTCCCAGCATCATCAACACGGCGGCGTATTTCATCATCGTTTTCTCCATTTGGTTATTTGCGGTATCCGTCGGGGTGCTTCCGCATCCATTTCCAGACGGATTCGATAATCGCGTCGGCGCTTTCGAACTGCGGCTTCCAGCCGAGTTCTTTTTTGGCGAGGTCGGAACAGGCGATCAGGCGCGGCGGATCGCCGGCGCGGCGCGGCGCGACTTCCGCCGGGATCGGGTGGCCGGTGACTTTGCGGGCCGATTCGATGATCTCCCGCACGCTGAGCCCGTTGCCGGTGCCGAGATTGTAATGCCCGGCGCGCGGCGCGGCCAGCGCCAGCATATGGGCCTGCGCCAGGTCCAGGATATGGATGTAATCGCGGATACAGGTACCGTCCGGCGTATCGTAGTCGTCGCCGTAGATCATGATTTTGTCGCGTTTGCCCTGCGCCACCTGCAGGATCAGCGGGATCAGGTGGGTTTCGGGCTTGTGGTCTTCGCCGAAATTCCCGGAGGCGCCGGAGGCGTTGAAATAGCGGAGCGCGGCGTATTTGACGCCGTGAATCTGATGGTACCAGTGCAGGACTTTCTCAAAGCAGAGCTTGGATTCGCCGTACGGATTGATCGGAGCCTGCGTGGTGGTTTCGCGGATCGGAATTTCTTCCGGTTCGCCGAACGTGGCGGCGGTACTCGAAAATACAATGGTCCTGACTCCGCCCGCGACCGCCGCGTCGGCCAGGTTGATGCCGTTTGCCAGGTTGTTGCGGAAGTATTTGCCGGGGTCCTTCATCGATTCGCCGACCAGTGAAAACGCGGCGAAGTGCATGATCGCGTCGAATTTGCCGTCCACCACCGTTTTCATGACCAGATCGCGGTCCGCCAGGTCGCCGCGGACGAATGCCGCCGCGCGCGGATCGACCGCATCCTCATGCCCGGTAACCAGCGAATCGAACACCACCGCCTCGTGACCGTGATCCAGCAGATATTCCGTACAGGCGCTGCCGATATACCCGGCGCCGCCGCAAACCAAAACCTTCATTGACCGCTCCTTGATTCTTAAATCTTATTTTTGCCCGGCGCAAAAGCCTTTACCGTAAAAAGTCCTTCGCGGCGGCACGTTGCCGCACGCGGTCCAGCGCGCGGACTGCGCTGGTCGCCCACAGGGCGAAACAAAGCAATTCCGCTCTGCGAGCGGGCAGCGTTTCGCCGCTGCACCGCGCCCGGGCACGGC
>ENA-UOOH01001523-UOOH01001523.1-fermentation-metagenome-genome-assembly--contig:-NODE-1523-length-22420-cov-3.836486_pt1 | contig 22420 bp, 34 predicted proteins | sample MGYA00245778_ERZ724025 | MGnify/ENA primary metagenome ERZ724025 (study PRJEB28704, sample SAMN03018313) | fermentation metagenome | biome: anthropogenic terrestrial biome; feature: soil; material... | reverse complement strand
GTTGTACGGCGTTGTGGCGATTTCATTGGCGAATTTCACGGTCAAATCCACCCCATTCACCGAATATACCGTATCCTGATTTAAGGGAAGGGAATCGACCACTTCATTGCCTACGATGATTTCCACATATAAAGCCTCATTTTTCTTCTGACCATAAAGAAAAAAGCATAAAACGCCGACCAGAAGAATAGAAAAGGCCATGACAATATAGTCGCCTTTTTTCATTTATTTCAACTCCAGCGTTATTATATCACAATCGCAAGACCGGAGCAAGGGTTTTATTCCGGTTAAGGAGCCGCCATGACAAATCCCAACCCTGTCAAAAAAGTAATTGCCGTACACGATCTTTCCGGATACGGTCGTTGTTCTCTTTCTGTGATACTTCCCGTTCTTGCCGCAATGGGTGTACAGCCCATTTCACTTCCCACCGCCCTGTTATCCACACATACCGGCGGATATACAGATTTTACATTTTTAGATCTGACGAGTCAGATCGAACCCATCTATCAGCACTGGCTTACCTTAAATAGTGATTTTCACGCGATATACAGTGGTTTTTTAGCCCATGCAGCCCAAGTGCAATTGGTGGAAAACCTCATAGAAGCGTATCAAAATAAAACAAAAATCATACTCGTAGACCCCGTTATGGGTGATGATGGTGTGTTATACGCCACCTGTGATGAACCGCTACTCCAAGAGATGAAACGACTCATCGGAAAAGCCACGATCATTACGCCCAATATCACCGAAGCCGTCTTTCTGCTGGGGAAACCTTACAAGGAATATTTTAATCCATCGGAAGTTAAGAATATGCTGTACGCCTTAGCAGAAATGGGTCCCAAACAGGTAGTGATTACGGGATTTAAAAACAAAAATAATATTCATACCGGTTATCTGGATACCGCAACGGGAGAGGTCAACATACTGACCCAGGAAAAAGTCAATAAAGGCTATCCGGGCACCGGAGATGTCTTTGCCTCTATTTTGTTGGGCCATCTTTTGAAACCGGATCCTTTGGATCAATCTGTACATTCTGCCGCCGATTTTGTGCGATATGCCATACAGTATTCTGCCCAATACGATTATCCCGAACGGGAAGGAATCTTGCTGGAGCCATTACTCTATAAATTAACAGATAGGATGAAAGACGTATGTACGACAAAAAATTAAAAATCATTTGTATCGCTTCAGTTCTCACCGCCCTGATTGTTGTTTTCACCATGCTGTTTCCCATTCCCATTCCGGGTGCCGGATTTGTATTTTTGGGTGACTTTTTCATTTATATTGCCGCTGTTTTACTGCCTATGCCCTATGCCATGGCGACCGCTGCATTGGGCGGCGTGTTGTCGGATATTTTATTATCCTATACGATCTATGCCCCTTTTACCTTCGTGATCAAACCTCTTTTAGTTTTGTGTTTCACCAGTAAAAAACATGCCGTGCTATGCAAACGTAATATGATTGCACCTATTTTTGCCGCCATCATTACCATGGGCGGGTATTTCCTTGCCGACTGGATTTTGTTTGGAGAAATCGGCGGGTTCGCTCAGGCTTTTACTTCTCTCCCCTTCAATGCTCTGCAGGCAGGCATATCCGGTGTTGCTCTCATTATCACGGGCTTTTTACTGGATAAAATAAAAATAAAATCCATACTACGTATCAATAAGAGGTAACCATGCTACGAAAGCTTATCCCGGATTGTTATGTCAAAACCGTAACCTACTACAGTGCCGATTTTTTTCGATCCCGGGGTATTCGCGGGGTTTTGTTTGATATTGACAATACATTAGAACCCTATGCCAATCCCACCCCATCCGAGAAAACGCGGCAATATTTGCAATCCCTAACCGATGCGGGCATTCAATACGGCTTTGTATCCAACAACCATCAAAAACGGGTTGAATTGTTCAATGAACAGCTGACTGCTTTTGCTTGCTGGAAATCCGGTAAACCTTCCGGTAAAGCCTTGGAAAAGGCGAGGATTCATTTCGGACTGCCAAAAAAAAACATGGCTTTGATCGGCGATCAGCTTCTGACCGATGTTTGGGCAGCCAAGAGATATGGTATTTTGGCTCTTTTGGTGGTCCCTTGTTGTAAAAAAGAAGCTTTTTATATCAAGCTTAAACGGATCATAGAAAAGCCTATTTTGCTGTACTATAAAGTGAAATACGGAGGAATCGCAGAATGAAGGAAGCCATATTCGGACCGGCGGGAAATGCAGAGGAGTTCTATGCAGACGGGAATAAGTCCTCCTATCAGGCACCTGCCTGGCTGGCTGCCTACGGTCTGAATGCGTATGAGTACCAATGCGGCAAAGGGGTATTGATCTCGGAAGCCATGTGCAAAACCATTGGGGAAGAAGCTAAAAAACATGAAATTACCCTGTCCCTCCATGCGCCCTATTTCATTTCCTTATCCAGTGTTGAGCCGGAAAAACGCAGGAAAAGTGTGCACTATATTCTCCAAAGTCTTCGGGCAGCCCATGCTATGGGCGCCACGTTGATTGTGGTACATACAGGTAGCGCCGGTAAAATACCCAGAGAAAAAGCTATGAAATTGGCGGCGGATACGATATATCTTGCTTTAAACGCATCGGCAAAAGAAGGATTTTCCCCCATCACCATCGGACTGGAAACCATGGGCAAAATCAATCAATTGGGTACGCTGAACGAAGTGCTTCAATTGTGTCAAATCGACACGTCCCTTCGTCCCGTGGTGGATTTCGGTCATTTGAATGCTAGAGGTTTGGGTGCCATCAAAACCGAAGAAGACTATGAAAAGATTTTTGACACCATTGCAACCACACTTTCCGCTGAACAGGCGCAAAAGCTTCATGTGCATTTTTCTAAAATTGAATATTCTAAAGGCGGCGAATCCAAGCACCTCACCTTTGAAAGCGACCTTTTCGGTCCCTCGCCGGAACAGTTTTCCGCTGTTATCGCGCGCCATCAACTTACGCCTACCGTCATATGTGAATCGGCAGGAACCATGGCAAAAGACGCCAAATACCTGCAAAACATATACAGGAGTCTACTATGAATAACCTGGAGAGATTCAGAAAACAATACCCCTTGGAGCTTGACGAAGCGGTTCTCATCACCTCGGATATCAATCGCAGTTACCTCACCGGCTTCCGGTCAAGTGCCGGTTTGCTTGTTATTTTTAAAAACAGCGCCTACTTCTTTTTAGATTTCAGATATATGGAAATGGCACAAATTGCCCGGAATAAGGGTATGATCCCCACTGAAATTTCCATTATTCCCATTAAAAACGGCCCCTACCAAAATGTGGGCGTGTTGTTTCAGGAAAAAGGCATCAGACGGTATCAGTTCGAAGACTATTCCGTTTCCTATAAAAAAGCCCTGGATATGAAATCTATGTTTCCCACTCTGGAGCAAAATTGCTTGGGCAATGCGGTAGAGAATTTGAGAAAAGTAAAATCTCAAAAAGAACTGAACAAAATTATCCAAGCCCAAAAAATCACCGATGAAGCCTTTTCGTATATTCTGGGCATCATTTCCCCCCGAATGACCGAACGTGAATTGGCTTTGGAACTGGACTTTCACGTTTTAAAACTAGGTGCCGAAGCCATGGCATTTGAAACCATCGTGGTTTCCGGCCAAAACTCTGCTCTCCCTCACGGCAGGCCGCAAGACAACCCATTGACCCCAAACGGATTTATCACCATCGATTTCGGCGCACAACTGGATGGATATTGTTCTGATATGACCCGGACTGTATCGCTGGGAAAAGCCGATGAACCCATGAAAAAAGTATATTCCACGGTTTTGGATGCTCAAAATGCCGCTTTTTCTGTCATCAAAGGCGGCGTGGCGGGAAACGTGGTGGACGATGCTGCCAGAAGGGTGATCAACAAGGCCGGCTATGAAGGCTGTTTTGGTCATTCCTTGGGACATTCTCTGGGAATGCTGGTCCATGAAAGCCCCAATTTTGCTCCCACGTATAATACCCCCATCAACACAGGTGCCGTCATGAGCGTAGAGCCCGGCATTTATCTCAATCAAACCTACGGGGTTCGTATTGAAGATATCGTATACGTGACAGCCGATGGATTTATCAATCTCACCCAATCTCCAAAAAACTTACTGGAATTATAACAAAATATGTATATTTATTTATATTTTCTATTGAATTTATCTGTATATTGTGTTATAGTAACGGAAGGATATGTGCATAAATTGCTAATTATTGGAGGTATATATGATTTCAGCAGGTGATTTCAGAAATGGAATAACATTTGAGATGGACGGGAACGTCATGCAGATCATCGAATTTCAGCATGTAAAACCCGGTAAAGGAGCCGCTTTTGTCCGTACGAAATTGAGAAACGTCATTACGGGTTCTGTGGTTGAAAAAACATTTAACCCTACAGATAAATATCCCTCCGCAATCATTGAACGAAAGGATATGCAGCACTTGTATCATGATGGCAACCTATATTTTTTTATGGATATGGAATCCTATGATCAAGTTCCCATCAGCCAGGACAAATTGGATGATAACTTCATATTTGTCAAAGAAAACATGATGGTTCGTATTTGCTCTTATAAAGGAAATGTATTTGCCGTGGAACCTCCCATGTTTGTCGAACTGGCAGTGACCGAGACCGAGCCCGGTTTCAAGGGCGATACCGCCACCGGCGCTTCCAAACCCTGCAAGCTGGAAACCGGCGCACAAATCAAAGTACCCTTGTTCATAAACGAAGGCGATATTTTAAAAATTGATACCCGAACAGGCCAGTACCTCGAAAGAGTATAAAACAAATAAAGGAGGATATGAGTATGACCATTGGTGAAAAAGTAGCCCATCTGAAAGGTCTTATGGAAGGATTAAACATTGGTGAAGCTACACCTGAAGCAAAAACTCTTGCCAAAATCGCTGATATCTTAGAAGACATGGCCCTTGCAATCGAAGATTTGGATGATGAATGTGCTTCTCTGAACGAATATCTTGAACAGATCGATGAAGATCTTGGTAGAGCGGAAGAAGAAATTTACGGCGATTGGGAAGACGATTGCTGTGACTGTGATGATGAATGTGATGATGAATGCTGCTGCGATTGTGGCTGCGAAGATGATTCCGACATCGTCGAAGAAGAGAAGTAAGAATTATCAGCCTATAAAAAAACGACCATTTTTTAAATGGTCATTTTTTTATTTTACTGCTTCTTTGCGCCATACTCAATCATCGCCTGATATAATTTCAAGTTGTCATTGTATGTGCTTTTGCTTGGTACATTTCGAATACAGATTAACGTCGAGCCGGGCAAGGCATTGAATCCGTCTGTTTGAGAAACATTCAAATCTTTCAGACGAATGGCACAATCGTCATATGCGTTGTCAGGAACATATCCCAACGTATCTTCAAAAGGAACCACTTTATTAGTTTCACGCAAAATGTTATATAAGAACCCATCAACCAAAAGTATGATTGAATCCCCTGCTGCAATTTCCAATTGAAAACGCTCCATGGTTTCAGCATGTTTGGCAGCATTCAATGCCTCATTGCTTGCATACATTTCGGTGGGTGCCAATTGAAGTGAGATGAAATTCATGGCCAATTGCCCGTCCCCATTATAATCATCGATCAATGAAAATACAGTTGTTTCCATTTCCTCTATTTCCGTTTTGCTGATCAAGTCATAGCCTGCGTACATCAGATGTACATCCGGTTCCACTTTATTGAACAATTGAACGGTACAAATGATGATAACCATCAAAATAAATCCGACAACCAAGGTGACTGTCTTGTAATGATACCAATAATTATCCAGCCATTGGCGGAAAGTCATTTTTTCCGGCATATCATTCCCCTACTCTGTCCAAGGGTTTCATCGTGGGGAAGTGTATAACACCATATTTCTCTTTGAATAATTCACTATATATTGTGTAATTGTCTTTAATCAAATACAACATACAGCAACCCACCTTTTTTTTGACCTGCTTATTTCTTAAAACTTTGCAAAACTTCTTAAAACGAACGCTTCATTTTTTGCAAATTTTTTAGTAAATTTAGCAAATCTTCATTTTGCCCTCCAGCCCTGCAAACGACTCTTGCTTCTTATCACGAGTAGCCTCGTTATAAATATCCATTGTCGTTGTAATGTCGGAATGTCCCATAATCTCCTGAATGATTTTAATGTTGGGCTCATTCTCACACATTCGAGTGCAGAAGGTGTGTCTCAAATTGTGAACCGAAAAATGCGGTAGAAGTAAAGGCTCTTTGTTTTGCCTTTCCGCAAGTTCACTTTCCTCGACATTATAATCTCGCGTAATTCGGTCAATCGCTCTGTTAATATTGTGTGGTGATAGCACACTACTAAATCTGTTGGAAAAGATAAATCCGGAATAACGATCAATGACAGTTTGGTTGAAACCATCTCGCATTTGCTTTAATCTTTCGTCAAGCAACGCTTTCTTTACGGCATCAAACATTGGTATCTCTCTTTCTCCTGCCTTTGTTTTTGGGGTAGAGATATAAAATCCAGCCTTACCAGTGTATTCATCTGGTCTATAAATTAGGCTATGATTAATGTTGATAATACCGTTTTTGAAATCACAATCATCCCAAGTCAGCCCAACAACCTCACCAACTCTACATCCAGTACCAAGAAGAACAGTGAACAAAGACAGCCAGTGCTTATAAACATCGTGTGATTTTGTAAATTCAACGAATGCTTCTTGCTCCTGAATCGTCAAAGCGTGTCTTTTTGGTTTTTCCCAATCGTGACTTTTCTTGATTTCAGCCATTACTCCATCGGTAGGATTAACACGGATATAACCGTCTCGAACTGCTGTGGAAAAAATGGGATGCAAAATAGTATGAATTGTTTCCATACTGTTTGGCTTGAAACCAACCTCACGAATAAGTTGATTGTAGAATTTTTTGATGTCGCTGTAATTGATTTCGGGGAGTTTCCTGCGACCAATGGAGTCCCAAACATACTTCTTATACATATATTTGTAGTTGGTTCTTGTCGATGTTTTTAACTCTTGCTTTTGTTCAATATAATTTTCGTAGAAAGCATTGAGTGTCATTTTCCTTGCTTTAAATGAATCAATTTCATCTTGCAAGTCTTTGGCAATCTCTTTCTCCATTTCTCGTAAGCATTTATCAGAGTTTTTACCTTTTGGTGGTCTATCTGTTTGTGTTAGCATCCAGCTATAAACAAATCTGCTATTACCCCTTGAATCAACATATCTATACATATATCTGCCATCGCTCTTTTGATATTCACCTTTTCCTAAGAGACGATTTTTCGTATCGCGCCTTTCTGCCATCTTTCATCTTCCTTTCAGACAAAAGAAGCCACAATACAAGTATGTAATTATAATTATACTACATTGCGGCTACTTATGTCAACCGCTATGGTTTGATTTAATCGTTATTTTACTAAAAATTTACTTACTAAAAAATTATATGTAGTTCTGTTCTGAAATCCATTCCTCAAATTGAGGTCGTTTTATTCTTATCCACGAACCAACATACAACACCCAATTAAGGGATTTATCTTCTTCTATAATTTTTCTTAATCTGTTTTCACCAAGCATTGAATATACTGCCGCTTCTTGTATTGTAAGGCACAGTTTTTGGCTCGGTAATAAGTTAATTCTATCCATTATTCACCAACCTAAATAGGTATAGCAGCTCACATTCTTAAATATAAGCTGCTATAGTTTAATATTTAATTTGTACCTGTGCTTCCGAACCCGCCACGGTTTTTATCTTCAAGATGCTCAACCTCGTTAAATTCCAAGTCGTCCATCTTCTTTATAATTCGGAACTGACAAATACGGTCATTTAAGTTAATCACTGTATCGCGCATTGCGAGGACTGGCATTCCCCAAATATCTCCGTCTCCACTGTATGAGTTATCCACAACACCCATATGGTTTGTCTGCAAAATACCCCACTTTTTAAATGTAGAGCTACGAGGTACAATATGAGCCTCGTACCCTTTTGGCAATTTCATAGAAACGCCAAGTGAAATGATTTTAAAATCTCCCGCTTTTAGTTCAACAGTTTCTGCTGCTCTAAGGTCAATCCAATCTCCATTGGATATTTTCTTAATACGGTCAATGTCTTTGCTGTGGTATTTAATTTGTACTTTATTCATTTTCATTTTTCTCCTCAAGCTGTCGCTTCAAGTATTTTCATAAATTCGTCTTCGTCTATGTCTGCCGTATGATCTTCCAGATAATCATCTGGTATAGTCATAATAAACTCATCAAAGAAAATATGCTCTGCTGTAAGTCCACGATGAGCGTTTGCGTTTTCGTTATTATACCTATTTATTTCGTCAACATCTTCTAATATCTCAATATGACGAAATACATTATCTACAATGTTGCGGTCAATTGTATCATCTATAAGAAGCAAATGAGCTCTGTGACCACGCGCATTATCGGATGCTGGAATAGTCTGTATGTAACTACCGTTAACAAATGCAACTTGAATAAAATTACCGCCATTTCTGCGAATGTGACATTCGCCTTCGTCTATATTATTGGTCAATACATTTCTGATATATTTCATACTGATAGGTCGAGACACTATCCCAACCTTATAGTTAGATCTTGATCTGCACATTGATATGGCATATTTAATTGCATCATCATTTAGATGTATCATTAGTTTTACCTTCGTTTCTGAATCGCATTTCCAAATCAAATACTGAACCGCTTGGCTTCATAGGTCTATCAGTTTTTGATTGAAGCTCTTTTAACATTTCCCAGTATCGAGGGAGATAAGAATAGATGTTTTTTAGTTCCTTCAAATTTTTATTAGCACAACACCAACAAGAAACCCTATCTAAAATATCATACAAATCAACATATCCGTTTTCGGTTTCTTCAAGCCATCCGAAGCCGTTATTTCTACAATATTGAAGACAGTCTTTTTCGGTCATATCCCATTCAACGAGTGGAAGTACCTTTCCTTCTGACATTGCTTTATCAAATCTGTTAGGCTCATCAGATGCTATTCCAACATAATCTGTTGTATCGTCTCCGATACTATCCTTATATTTCTGTATGCATCTAATTTTGAATCCCGTATGCCATCTGCATCTTCCTCCGCACCAAGAAAAGCCATAATGATAGCCGCTCCCATTTCTATATTTGATTTTTCTTTCAAACATAGAATATAAGAACGGCTCTGATGGGTGAAGTTCTGTGTATTTAATATTTTTAGTTTTCAGCATTGGAACTATCAAATCCCTTAGCTTGTATATACACTCGAACTCCATACCAGTGTTATAAAAAATGACCTCATCAAGAGGTCTTTTTTCGGCAATCAACCTCAATAACATTGCGAGGCTGTCTTTCCCGAAACTTACGCTTGCTATATATCTCAAATACATCACCTTAATAGAATTAGATTACACTCTATTAAGGCATCTAAACTGGCTACCCGTATCAGCGGTTGACTGCTGCTGACGCTATTTTAATTTAGATTTACGCTTGTTTCAAACACCCGTGCGGAATTTCGCTTGTCAAAGCTATTGGTAAGTGTTATTACCTCATTCCTCAGCAACCTTTATCAAAGGTTAGATGTATCTGATTTAAACTCTTTTACTTTTTTAAGACTCGCCGCTTTCCCATTGATCTTGAATTTATAACCAGTCTTAGACATCGATGATAGCTGCTCATCATCTGGTATACAAGAAATGTAATCTGTGCCCATCACGGCAATGCATTTGTCATTAAACACTTCAAACTTCATTATTTTTCTTCAAGCCATTTTGTAAACACATCGTTAAAGCGACCTTTGTTACCGTAAGCCTTTTTAGAAATAGCCATCGCAAGACCTGTTTCTTTAGAATATGTATCGCCGTTTTCTTTTTGGCACTTTACAATCGTTTTAGTGCCATCACTCCAAAATACAATTGTTGCCGGGTCGTTAAAAATAACTTGCTTAATATCTGGCAAGCCTTTGTAAATCGAAATGCCAGAACCATTCATTGTGACTTTGACAGCGTCAGAATTGGAACCGAATGAAACTTCCGGAGTAAAACTGCCATATCCTCTACTGTATCCTCCAGAGTATCCACTAAAGCAAGGTGCAAAATATAATGAATCAATACCCATAATTAAATCTCCTTTTATTCTTTTGTTATAATATACAAACCACAATGGCAAGAACCATCACAATTTGCTTCAAGCATTTCTCTAAACTCTTTACACATACATTTTGTGTCTGGAGTTTTTTCAAGAGAACAAGGGCAATAACCGTTATTCTCTTTAAGCTTCTTTTTTATTACTGATACAAACTCTTTGTCAGGATTCTGCTTCACAGTCATCTGCGTTTTCCTCCGAATTATCTTTGAGTTTTGTTAACGCATCAATGAGTCTGTCAATCTGATCTTTGTTTTCAAAATCCAAATAAACAACGCCTTTATCATCTGCTATATTCCCATAAATGTTACTCTGGTAAAGACAGAACATTGAATACTTGTCGTCTTGTTTCTTGGCTCTGAACAGCACTGATTTCTTTTATGCTCACTTTTTTATTTCCGTAATTAGCTTTCATATAAGCTCCCTTGTATAAAATTAGTATTCTATTGTTAAGAAACGCTTAAAGATACAAATTGATATATTCTTTTAGTTGCTCAACAGTAGCATACATTAATCCTTCGATATCATATTTTTCTAAAAAGTCGATAAGCTTATTCCCGTACATATCGCTTCTGGATGATATCACTTTGATAAGTTCATCTTTTTCATCCAATTTAAAACCTCTTTCCGTACTGATTATCGCTTATTAAATTGATGCCAAGTACACTATCAAAATGTGGTTTCTGATAAGGTAATTAGCTGAAGCGTATCAAACATTTTCGTCATCTCTAAACCACTTATCCCACTTTTCACTATCGCAATATCCCGCTACACAAGTGAAAAAGTTGTATACTGCGTTCCATTTTCCCTTCCAATCTGGAAACTTATCAACGAGAACAGTAAATAACTGTCCTTCTTTATCCAATGTTCCAGAAACATCGAGAACATCTGCAAATTCGGCGATGCCATCTTCCGTTATATTCATAGCACCACAAAATGCAGGAGCCATATCATCGGTGATATCGTTACAAATATCTGTATCGATATCTAACGCGATTAAATCTTTAATTTTCATCTCGCTCATTCAAATACTCTCCTTGATTACATAAACCGTATTTCGACAGATGTTATTATATCGTCGGTTTTGTTTACATATACACCGTAGTCTCCATCTCCATACCCAGACTCACTAAAGAATCCTTCGTCAATAACCCAAGCACATCCATCTCTAATCGAATCACAAAACTTACTCCACTCAGAGTCGGAATAATCCGGCTTATTAACAAAGAACCCAGCAAGACCAGCATCAACTCCGATGTGACCAATTTCAGAGAAATCTTTCTGCGTAGGAATAACACCGTCAAGATAAATTCCAATTATTCCGACATGGGTATCTACATACGGCTCTCCATCACACTTACCCTTGTCCGTGTTCATCCAAACAAGACATTTATAATTGCCGGGCTTAATATGTATGTTGTTGATTCTGCACCACACATCTTTGTCATAACAAGGATCTGTGATATCAATATTACCGTTAAATTCTTTATAACCAATTGTTTTTCTCCGCATTATTAATCACTCCAAACATTTTCCATACCATCTAATATCTTCATATCTTTGGCGATAGAAACAATACAACCATCGAGGCTAATACTTTGACCTGTAGTGCATCTTCCCCAATATGATTTTCCATATGATTCGATAACAGCACAGCCTTTCTCGGCGAGCTTTTTTCCGAACCAAATGGATACAGCCCACCACTCATATATTTCCTGCTGTTTATAGTTGAGTCTCTCATATTCATCTTCGCTGTAAATTTTTCCGCAGTCTTGGCACCTATATAATGTTTTATCTTCTTCACAGCAATCTTTCGCTTCGGCGACCGTTAATTCTTCAAATCCATATGAAGAATCACACTTAGAGCAACACGGAGATATCGTCTTATTATAATCATCTTCGCTGAACGGATTATCGTCGTCTGGATCATTTTGCGTCTTTGAAAGCATATATTCTACTTCTGATGTCATGCAGCAATATACTTCTCTGTTAACGAGATTATCAACAATTTGTTGATTTTTAGCACTCCAATAATCATATTCTTTGTCATTAACTGTATAGCTCAAATTATCGCCTCCTTGTTTTTAATATAAAGACCACCAATAATCAAATAGTTTTTTATACCCTGCTCCTTTTCTCGAGATAGGGGACTTCCTAACAATTCGATTTGAGTATCTTTTCAAAAATCTTTGTGCATTAGAATTCCTTGGATATTTAATATATCTTCCAACGCATACATGCTCACCGTCAACAAAGTCGTGTTCAACCCAACCTGCGTGTGGGATATATCCATAATTCAATATTTTCCGCAGTCTTTTATCCTTTACTGCGTTCATATATCTTCGATATTTGCGTGGATTGAGTGTGCATTTTTCAATATCGTCATTATCATTCAAATCACAATCAGAAGGAGGATAATCGTTATAATCAACATAAGACAAGGTAAGTACCCCCTATATTGTTTACTTTAAAATTCGTTGCCCCATAGCGTATTTCTAATTTCTTTTAACGAAGACTCTTTAACCATTTTTCCGTCTGAGAAAATCGGAGTCAAAAGATTTTCTCCACACTTTGTTGCATCGCAAGCCTGTTTCCACGAAAACTCATCTTGGAAACACAAACCGACATCATCGTCATTGAACACAATGCAACAACCCTTCTGCGACTTCTTAAATCCGCCATCTTTCGGGTCTTTAAAAATCGGAGTAGGGACATCCTTGATTTCGCAATATGTTGCTTTAATGCAAGAACTGAATGTATCTCTTGTAAACGGTTTTAAAATACCATCTTCTTCGATGCACTGAAAAGAAAAAGACCCAACACCCAAAGCAACATTTGAGCAGGCGAATCCATTTTCTATCAAAATCTGATAAATCTTTTTGCATCGCTGCACCGTAATGCTGTCGCCGTAAATCGCTTTAACATGATGGTCAAGAACTTTATATCCCTTACTGTTTACAGTACCTCCGAATTCATCCCACAGCTTAAACACCGTCTTAGTTACTACATCAATGCACTCTCCCGAATCACCACGCATTAACATACAGCCGTTGTGTTCCATTATCTCTTTCTTTATTCTGGGCAGAATGTTATCAATCACATTCCAGTAGTCATACGAATCAAGAACAGCAGAGAAGCTTGTGTTGGGATAAATATCTACGAGCAATCGCTTCAAAAGCGTTTCTTCGTCTCCGTCAACAGCATAGTTTGAACACATCACAGAATGCTCTGTACTTGGGCTGCCGAATGCAACCGCTTCAGATGTGCAATCACAATTGTAGTTTTCTTCGAGATACGGGATTGTTGGAACTGTAGCGGTGTTTAAGAACGACAGACACCATCCAGCACCAGCTTTCACAGCAGACTCAAGACATTCTTCTCCTCTGAAATCAAAAGCCCCAAGAGCTCTGCTCTTTGGGACATTATCATCACAGGTCAACCTAACCTTGGAGCTGATGTTGAAGATGTCGATGGAAACGATGATGTATCTTGGGAAGACCCGGTTCAGGATAAAGATCCAATTATCGAAAATGAGACTTTAAATCAAGTAAAGGAAAGAGTGCTTGAAAGACTGAGTAACGATTGTCAGTCTGTTATTTATGCAGGAACCGATGTCGTGCTTTCTGGCGGAACTATAAAACATTTTGATTTAAAAATCGAAGATCAACTTAACCTAATAACATTGTCAACTCTTATTGCTTCTGGGGCGACTTTAATACCATATCACGCTTCCGATGAGCTGTGCACGTATTATTCTGCGGCAGACATTATGAGCATTATTGATACAGCTACAAAGTATAAAACATATCATACATCGTATTACAACAGCCTTAAAAACTGGGTGATGTCTATGGATAGTATATCTGAAATAGGGGCTGTAAAGTATAGCGATCAGATTCCGCAGGAGTTTTGTTCAGAGGTACTAAAGCAATTTTTAAATGCAGAGGATAATACTGTTGAGTAAAATTACAAAAGTGCTATCTTTGTTTGCAATAGGCGGATCCGTATATTCCATCATCGAATTAATTTGGAAAGGAATATTCAGTGGCTCAAGCACACATTGGACAATGTTTATCCTTGGTGGCATAGCATTTCTCGCTATAGGTGAAATAAATGAATATTTATCGTGGGAAACACCTATATGGTTACAATGCTTCATAGGTTCTTTAATTGTAGTTATCCTCGAATTTGTTTTTGGCTGCGTGTTGAATTTGTGGTTGGGATTGCATATATGGGATTATTCTAACCTTCCGTTTAATTTGCTCGGTCAAATATGTTTGCCGTTTGCTATATCGTGGTATTTTTTATCGGCTTTTGCCATAGTAGCAGACGACTATTTGAGGTACTGGCTATTTGGAGAAGAAAAACCGCACTATTGTTTGTGCTTCAAAAAGCGGTGATTAAATATGGAAAATATATTTAATAAAAACGATGAGTTAAAAGTGATTGTACTTGCAAAGAGGCTAATTAAGTACACAATGACAATCACTGACAACCAAAATAGGTTCCCTAAAAAACACGATTTACACTTGTTGACCCAACGCAAAAACTGTAATCGAAATATATAAATTGTTATTGAAAGCGAACTACTTAAATACTAATATAAAAGAACAGTTTACGCAAAGACAGTTGTGTCAGTCGGAGGCAATATATAATTGTGATGTGCTATTACTGTATATAGAACTATCTCTCGACGAAAAATATATAAACGACAAAAGCTGTGAATATTGGGTAAGACAAGTTATGGAGGTGAAGAAGATGATCTTTTCGTGGAAAAATGGAGATACGAAAAGGTCGTCTTTTTAATATATTCTGGAGTATGTTTTGTATTATTGAGGCTTCGTTCTCCCTATGCTGGCGATTCGTGCGACGCTCGGTATGTGGATCGCTGCGGTGATGGCAGCGTCGCCTTTGCGTTTCGCGGTATTTTCGGTGTGCGTCCGGCTTCGGTGATTTGATTCGACTGAGTAAGCTTTTGCTGAAAACAATATCGTCACTACCAAAGGAAAGCATATCCCATCTAACAACGCAACCTTATTGGGTTGCTTTTTATATTTGCAACCTTATTTAGTTGCGTTTGCAGATAAATACATGAATGCTGATGTCCGGTATCGATTTGCATACCGACTATACACAGCAAGGAATTTAAGGGGGTATATAAAAATGTACGATAGTATTTATAACTTTTCAAATATAAAACGAGCGTTTTACGATGCTCGTCATAAAAAACTAAATAACCCTTCTGCTAACAAATTTGAAATAAATATGTTGAGCGAATGCGTTCGCCTGTCTGATGATTTAAAGAATAAGAATTACAAGGTTGGTAAGACAACAAAATTAAAAGTCTACTATCCAAAAGAAAGAAATATTGAATCAAGTTCATTTCAGGATAAAGTGATACAGCACTCCTATTGTGATAATGTTTTGTACCCCATTATAAGCAATAAGCTTATATACGACAATTACGCTTCACAATTCGGGAAAGGTACACGCTTTGGATTGGACAGGCTTAAAAAGCATCTACGACATTATTTCTTTTCAAATAAAGCATCGGCAGAAAAATATAGAAGGTTAAATGGTTTACCGTTAGTGTCAGTTGAGCAAGGTCATTATGCTGACGGGTGGATTTTATAGTGTGATATACGAAAATTTTTTGCCCATATTGACCACGAAGCGGTAAGAGAAAAGTTAAATGCACTGTTTGCTGATAAAGATATAAAGTGGCTGTCAGACACCATCATTGACTCCGTTAGCATAAATGGCGGTGTAGGATTGCCGATTGGATGTCAGAGCAGCCAATTATATGCCTTAGTCTTACTTAATGGTTTAGACCATCTGGTAAAAGAAAAATTACATATTGAAGGATATGGCAGATATGTTGATGATTTTTATCTTATTCATAATGATAAGAGCTATCTTCAAAAATGCCTAAAAATCATTCGTAATTATTTACTCGAATACGGTCTTGAACTTAATGAAAAGACGCAAATACTACCATTAAAAAATGGTATAGATTTCCTCGGATTTCACACATATCTAACCGATTCCGGCAAGGTTATTTGTAAGCTGCGAAAACGCAGCAAGGAAAATATGAAGAGAAAAATGAGGAAATTCGCTAAAAATTATGAGGCTGGAACAATGTCCATTTATGACATAAGACAGTCATATGGGAGTTGGAGATCCTTTGCTTCATATGGTAATACGCATCATTTAATTTACGATATGGACAAGTATTACCATAAATTATTTGGACAATCATTTTGTTCATAATGCTGAGCTTGACCAATTCTGGGTCTGGCTCTTTTGTTATAAGAGGAGGTACTTATATATGAAATATGGTACATTTAATAAGCCGTTGCAATGTATGATGACTCAAAGCACTTGTTATAAAGGGACAAGGAAAATGAATGTTGTCGGAGTTCTTTGGCACAGCACAGGCGCAAATAATCCCACATTAAAGCGTTATGTACAGCCTGATGATAATGCGGCTGATCGTGCTGCATTGATTGAAAAGCTTGGTAAAAATGCATACGGAAATGACTGGAATCACATTTACAGAGAGGCTGGCTTAAACTGTTGGGTCGGTAAGCTTGCCGATGGAACAGTTACAACTGTTCAGACTATGCCTTGGGATTACAGACCGTGGGGATGCGGCTCTGGCATCAACGGCTCTTGTAACACTGGTTGGATTCAATTTGAAATTTGTGAAGACGGTCTTACCGATTCTACATATTTCAATACCGCCTATAAGGAGGCTTGTGAAATAACAGCTTATCTTTGTAAGCTATACAATATTGACCCGAACGGTTCAGTTACAGTAAATGGTAAAAAGATACCTACTATTCTGTGTCACCAAGATAGTTATAAACTCGGTATGGGTGGAAACCACAGCGATGTATATAACTGGTTTCCTAAGCACGGCAAGAGTATGGAAACCGCAAGAGCCGATGTTGCAGTATTGTTAAAAGCTGATGGTGCTACTGTAACTCCCCCTTCTGTAGAGCTTCCGGCAGTTAATTCGTCTGTTAAAGAAAACGATGTTGTAAAGATTGCTTCTGGAGCAAATTATTACAACGGAAAACCCGTTCCTTCTTGGGTAATAGCAACGAATTGGATTGTTAAAGAGGTAGCCGGGGATCGTGCTGTTATTGATAAGAGCGAAGACGGTAAAAATTCAATTTGCAGCCCTATTAGCACAAGATACCTGAGTGTTGTTAAATCATCAGCTACAGTTACCACGCCCACTGACGGTGTGAAAAAATTGTATCGCGTGAGAAAGTCAAAAGATGATGTAAAATCTCAAGTTGGTGCTTATGGTATTTTAGACAATGCAAAAGAAGCTTGTGATGGTGCAGGAGCCGGTTATAAAGTATTTGACTGGAACTTTGAAATTGTGTATGAGTATAAGGCTCCGGTGCCTGAAACACCTGTACAACCAACTCAGCCAACCGCTCCGATCGAACCAGAACAACCAAAAGAGGAAACAACTGTTGTAGCAGTATATAACTTGGATTTTCCTGAAAAAAACTTAATCGTTGATAAGAATGTATCTCGCAAAGAGGAAGATTGCGTTAAAGCAATCAAAAAGATATTATCAAACAATAGTGGATTTGATGTAGAAATTGTAAAAGCATTTTGGGAGTTGGCACCAAAATATAGCATCGACCCAATGATGGCTATTTCACAATCAATCCTTGAAACTGGATGGTTTAAGTATGCCGGGTCTGTCGTAAAAGCGGAGCAACACAATTATTGCGGTTTGGGAGCTACAGGAAATGGTGTTGAGGGTAACAAATTTGATACTGTTGAAGCAGGTGTTACTGCACAGTTACAGCATTTATTTGCTTATGGCTCTAAAGATGAATTGACCGAAACTATTATCGACCCACGCTTTAAATATGTTACGAGGGGTATCGCATCGTATTGGCAACAACTTGCAGGTCGGTGGGCTTGCCCCGGCTATGACACCAATGCTTACGATACTCCGGCAAAGGCTATGTCTGCCAGCAACACTTATGGGCAGAAGATACGAACCATTTACAATCAGCTTATGGGCGTAACTGTAATCGATGCAGATGTCGAGAAATACTTTCCAAAAGAACAACCGGAGCAATCAGCATCGACCGAGACTGAAATTCCAACTCAGATCGTCACTCCTATTGTCGAAGCTGACGAACAGAAAGTAAGCAAGATTACCGATATTATCATTCAGATTATTAAAAAGTTATTTGAATCTCTGGCTGAAAATTTCCGTAAAGGGACGAAGTAAATAATCAACCATTCGGCTCTTACAATAGTGGAAGCATTTAATAAATTATTCAAGGAGGAACTATTATGTTCAATGAATTTGTGTCTACTTATGGAGCAACTATTCTGTATTCCATTCTAACGGCTATCGCTGGTTATCTTGGAATTGTGGTAAAAAACCTATACACAAAACATATCAACGACAAGACGAAAAAAGAAGTCGCTGAAACCTGCGTTAAAGCCGTCGAGCAGCTTTATAAAAATCTTCACGGCGATGAAAAGTTGCAGAAAGCGCTTGAAGCGGCATCTGAGATGTTAGCTTCAAAAGGCATTACAATTGGTGAGGTTGAACTTCGCCTTTTGATTGAAGCTTCTGTTGCGGAATTTAATGATGCTTTTAACAAAGAAACCAAAGAAACAACTGTCGATGTTACCGTCGAAGGAGAAATTGAGGAATAAAATATGTGGGTGCCGTGCAATATCGGCACCCTTCGCTTAGGCGGTGAATATATGGAACAACTATTGAATTTGACATTTGCTCAAGCAATTGGCAGTGTCGCCGGTATTGTTGTTGTTATATCTATATTCATTGAAATAATGCCGATTAAGGTCAATCCAGTATCACATTTTTTAAAATGGCTTGGAAGAAAGATTAACGGCGATATTATCGATAGATTTGACAATTTAGAAAAGAAAGTAGTAAACATTGAAAATGTAAATGATGAGCGAAACGCTATCAGTTGTAGAGTTAGAATTTTACAGTTCGGTGATGAAGTCAGAAGAGGGTTATGTCATTCAAAAGAAAATTTTGATCAAATTCTTTCTGATATAGATGACTACGAGCGTTATTGTGAAACCCACCCAGAATTCAAAAACAACAAAACTGTTGTAACAAAAGAGAAGATTATAAAAGTTTATTCCGAGCGAGTGGACAATAATGATTTTTTATAAAATGTCGCTGTAAGGACATTAAACTTACAACTAAAACTAATCGAAAGGAGAAAAAATGATTACATCAAAAAACTTAAAATCAATTGGTTTGGATTTGTGCGGTTTGTCAACCGACATAAAACCAATAGATGTGATGAATGGAAGCTCATTCTATGAGATAAACACAGATAGAACTTTTCGTTTCGATGCAGAAAACAAGCAGTGGATTAGAACCGGAGAAAGCAAATATTTATCGTATATTCATATTGTGTCCGAACCATCTAAAACGCATTATTTTTACGGAGAGACGCTTGATAAAACTGGTTTAAAAATTGAGGCAGTATATACGGATGGTTCCAAAGCGGATATTTTCAATAATATTCCTGTTGGAAATTATATTGTTGAATTTGAACACGATATATTACATGATGACTTTTTAATACCATCTCATGTATATTACACAGAAAATGGCATTACAAGGTCTGATGAATTTCAATTACATATTAACCCGATATGCACTTCAATTTATGTTGATACCCTTCCGAACAAAACAGTATACCACGAAGGAGAAACTTTTGATGCAACTGGAATGAGTATTATTGGAACACTTTCTAATGGTGGTTTGATGCCTGTAACAGATTATTGTGAGTTTACAGATTCAGCGTTAGTATACTCTGGTGATGGCAATGGTAGCATTACGGTTACTTACAAGAACTTAGATGAAGTAAGCGAAGTCACTACATCAGTTCCGATTTCAGTGTTGCAATTTGAAAGCCTTAGAATTTCTACGCCACCTACTAAAACGGAATATGAAGCAGGTGATTTGTTTGATTCTACAGGAATGGTTGTTGAAAAGGTTTATTCTGATGATTCTACAGAGCCAGCAAGCTATACATATCTTCCACAAACCGCTCTCGCTGTAACTGATACGGCTATAACAATTTCTTGCACAGAGGCTGGAAATACAAAAACTGTTCAGCAGGAAATCGTTGTAAACGCAGCTGCTGAATAATGGCAATGTATTATTTATCGTTTGCTCGGCATTTAAAACGACTGATAAAAATATAATGGTGTAGAAAATGCACCTATGAACAAGAAATTAAGGTTTTGATTTAGGTAGAAACACATATGGGTTAAATAATATTTTTGAAGGTAGAAATAGAATTAGTTTTCTGTTGCTACCTTCATTTTTTTACCGCATAATAGTTATAGCGAAAATCAAAAAAAAAAGAGGAGTAGGATATAATGTCCTGCTCCTCAATTTTTGCGTCTTCGCATCATACTTGCATTTTACGCTGCTTCAGTCATTTTTAGTAAATTTTTAGTAAAGTAACGATTTGGTTTTCTAAAACCACAATATACATAGCGCATTAGGGATATATAATACTATATATTGTGTTTTACTCGCTTAAAGGCTTCATCGTCGGGAATAACAATACGTCCCGAATGGAAGGACTATTGGTCAACAACATCACCAAACGGTCGATACCGATGCCCAGCCCTCCTGTAGGAGGCATACCATATTCCAATGCCAACAGGAAATCTTCATCCACATCATTGGCTTCTTCATCTCCGGCAGCACGCAATTGGGCCTGCCGTTCAAAGCGACCACGCTGATCGATGGGATCGTTCAACTCGGAAAATGCGTTGGCATGTTCACGACCGACCACAAACAATTCAAACCGCTCGGTATAGGCGGGATCGTGGGGGCAGCGTTTGGCAAGAGGGGATATTTCCACGGGATGGTGGGTAATGAAGGTGGGTTGAATGAGTTTTTCTTCCACATATGCTTCAAAAAACAGATTCAAAATATCACCCTTCAAATGATGTTCTTCATATTCAATGTGACGTTCGTTAGCAATGGATCGTGCTTCGTCCAAAGTGATGATGGTATCAAAATCAACACCTGCATACTGCTTCACTGCATCCACCATGGACAGACGTGCAAAAGGTTTGCCTAAATCCAATTCCACATCCCCATACCGGATTTGCATGGTGCCGCAAGCCGTTTGTGCCACATGCTGGATCAATGCTTCGGTGATATCCATCATACCGTTGAAATCAGTGTATGCTTCATACAATTCTAACAGCGTAAATTCAGGATTGTGTCTTGTGGACATGCCTTCATTGCGGAATACACGACCAATTTCGTACACTTTGTCAAAACCGCCCACAATCAGTCGCTTCAGGTGCAGTTCCAAGGCAATACGCAAAAACAAATCCATATCCAATGTATTGTGATGGGTAATGAAAGGCCGGGCAGAAGCGCCCCCGGCAATGGTATGCAAAACAGGGGTCTCCACTTCCATATATCCCCGTTGATCCAGAAAAGAACGAATGCCGCTGATAATGATGGAACGCTTGCGGAAGGTATCCCGCGCATCTTCATTCATAATCAAATCCACATACCGCATCCGATAACGGGAATCGGTATCTTTCAAGCCGTGAAACTTTTCAGGAAGAACGGTCAAAGCTTTTGAAAGCAAGCAAATGGATTTGGCATGGACGGAAATTTCGCCCCGGCGAGTTATAAAAACAAAACCAGCCAAACCCACAATGTCTCCGATATCAAACTTTTTAAAATCGGCAAAGGATTCTTCCCCCACATCATCCACACGTACATAACATTGGATTCTGCCCAACGAATCCATCACATCTATGAAGTTGGCTTTTCCCATATCCCGGCGGCTCATGAGACGTCCGGCCAAGAAAACATCTTTTCCTTCCCATGCTTCAAAATTTTCTTTGATGGTTTTGGAGTATGTGGTCACATCGTACTTTACTTCATGATAAGGATCTTTTCCGGCACTCTGCAATTCCAGTAATTTTTCTCTTCGAATGGCCTGTTGCTCGTTTAAAGAAAGTTCGCTGTGTTCCATATTTTGATTATCCATAGTATGACTTCCTTTCAGGGAATATGCCGCGGTGATCACCGCGGCATGAATTTACAGAATTTCCAATACTTTCAGCTTTAATTTACCTTTGAGTGTTTCACAGGTGGTTTCCTGTCCCAATCCCAATCCCAACAGAGCTTTGCCGATGGGGGATTCGTTGCTGATTTTATTTTCCAAAAAAACAGCTTCCGTTGTACCCACGATGATGTATTC
>ENA-UOOH01001520-UOOH01001520.1-fermentation-metagenome-genome-assembly--contig:-NODE-1520-length-22435-cov-5.715147_pt1 | contig 22435 bp, 19 predicted proteins | sample MGYA00245778_ERZ724025 | MGnify/ENA primary metagenome ERZ724025 (study PRJEB28704, sample SAMN03018313) | fermentation metagenome | biome: anthropogenic terrestrial biome; feature: soil; material... | reverse complement strand
TCGCCAGATTAATTTTAAAAAACCCCGCGAATATATCGCGGGGTTTTGTTTTCCCCAATAACTTAGTAAGCGGTACCCGGGTACCGCTTACTAAGTTATTGGCCGTTTGGATGAACTGTTCGAGTAGCTTGTCCCTTTAAATGCTCCTGCGAATCCTGTTGGGATAAAGATTCTAAATATTATGGCAGAATTGCCCTGTTGTGTTGTATAATTATAGGAAAAAAAATAAGTTTATTGAGTTTGTTGTAGCTTTTTATTTTTATGGATAATTTAAATCTAGTTAACTGTTTAATAAAGAACCTGGAGATGATTGAACTAAAGGAGGGTTTTTTGGATGAGTCGATGCCGCGATTTAAGATCTATTTTAACCAGTGCATTATTGATCTTGATTTTCCCCTTCTTTTTCTTCGGAAGCTGCCGGTCCGAAGCAGCTGATTATAATGATGACAGCGCGGACAGGTTATTGGATTTCGTGGCTGAAGCTGTGTACAGAGAAGGCACGGCGGATTTGGACGGGCAGGCTAACTCTTTAGATCCCGGCGGTGCAGTTGACAGAGCAGCCGAAAGGCACTCCACACCGCCTTTCCGGCAGAAAGGATCAGAAACACAATGGCCTGACGGCAGGGTTATGAATCTGCAGGCCCGGGACCAGGGACCGGATCTGGAATGGGAAAAGAGGTACGGGGGGACCTATGAAGACATCATCAGGTTTGTGCAGCAAACTTCGGACAAAGGCTATATCATGGTCGGTGAAACTTATTCTCCCAGCAACGGGGGGAGCGATGTCTACCTGGTCAAGACGAACGCTTCAGGCAATGTAGTCTGGCAAAAGAATTTCGGCGGGGTTGGTAATGATTGTGGTTATTGCGTCCGCCAGACTTCCGACAACGGTTATATTTTGGTTGGTGATACGGAGTCCTATGGTTCCGGCGGTTACGATGTCTACCTGGTCCGAACGGACGCTTCGGGCAAAAAGCTGTGGGATAGAACTTACGGCGGGACAGGGAATGATTACGGAAGTTCCGTCTGGATTAACATCGACGGTACATTTATTGTTGCGGGTGAAACTTATTCCTACGGAGCCGGCGAGGCCGATATCTACCTGGTCAAAGTGGACGCCTCCGGGACAAAGCTCTGGGGGAGGTTCACCGGCGGCAGCAATTATGATTGGGCAACCTCCGTCCAAACAATCAGCGACGGCAGCATCATCATTGCAGGGGGGACCATGTCTTACGGCGCCGGAAAGAGTGATATCTTATTGAGCAAAATAAACGCATCTGCCGACACCATGCTGTGGTATAAGAATTTTGGCGGCACGGAAGACGACTCTGCCTTTGACGTGCAGCAAACCGGCGATGGAGGTTTTGCCGTTGCCGGATACACGGCCTCTTCCGGAGGGGGCGGAGCGGACGCCTACCTGGTGAAGACGGATGCCTCCGGAAACCGGCAATGGGAAAAGTGTTTCGGCGGCCAGTATAATGATCGGGCCATGTCCGTCCGGCAGACCACGGACGGCGGCTACCTTCTCGGTGGGTGGACTCGATCCTTCGGAGCAGGCAGCGATTTCTACCTTGTGAAGACTGGCGCCGCCGGCGAAAAAGTATGGGAAAAAACGCGAGGCGGGAGCGATGACGATTACGGAAACTGCGCCATCCAGACTGCGGACGGTGGTTTTGCCCTTGCTGGAGAGACTTATTCTACGGAAAGTGGCTGGGGGGACGGATGGCTGGTAAAATACAGGTCCGACGGTGTGGCAGGCGACATGAACGGGGATCAAATTGTCAGTATCCTGGACCTCTTGTGGATGAGTCTGTGGATAGGTCCTGTTAGCGGTGCGGATTCCCAAAAAGCAGACTTCAACCGCGACGGAAAGGTCAACATCCTGGACCTGCAGCAGGTTGCCGCCCTCGTTGGTCAGGGGCCGGCGCCCTCAGGACCTTCCATCACCAGTATTTCGCCCGCCGGCGGCCCTGTGGGCACGCTAGTTGACATCACCGGCGCGGATTTTGGCTCAAACCAGGGATCCAGTACAGTAACCTTCAACGGCTTCACTGCCCCCGTCATCTCCTGGTCCGGCGCCCTGATCAAGGCGGTGGTACCGGACGGGGCCACCAGTGGCAACGTGGTGGTAACCGTGGGCGGTAAGGCCAGCAACGGCGTTAATTTTGACGTGACCGCCGGCGGTGAAACGGTGATTGAGTCGCAAACCAAGGTCATCGGCCCTGCCGGAGGCTCCATCACTCTGGCGGACGGCGCTTCGTTATCCGTTTCGCCCGGAGCGCTGGGCAGTAACGCAACCTTCACCTTTAAAAAGATCGGCAACGAAAGGTACTTTGACGCGCCCAACAGGCTGGCCTACGACCTGACCAGCAGCGCCGGCCCGGTGGCCATGACCCTGAACTTCCCGGCTGAGGCCGGCCAACCGGAAGAGAATATCGCGGTGCTGCGGTATAACACAGATACACTGGATACCGACAGGCCGGCGCTCCAGTACAATTCCGGAACAGGAATGGTTATGGTCAATCTGCCGGCAAGCGCCCGGACAGCTGAAACGGAAGCCCGGGCCGCCGGCCAGAACCCCTACCACAGGTGGATTGTGGAGTGGGCCGGGGAGCTTACCGGCTTTGTGGAAGGGGAAAAACTTATCCCCATGCCCTATTACGAGCAGGTGGACGAAACCTGCTGGGCTGCGGATGCGCTCATGCTGACTAAGGCCGTTACCCCCTATAAAGACCGCGAGGCCGAGGTAGAAATCTATAACTTCATGAAGGCCTTAAACATCGGGGCCGGCGACGGGATCGGCATGACGGCCTTCCTGAAAAGCCTGATGCAGCCCATCCACGATTTCAGCGGCGGGGCCGGCGCTACCTCGTCCAACTACATCAGTAGCGTAAACCTGCGCTGTAAACTGGTGGAGTTGCTCAAAAAGGATCTCCCGGTGATTTTGCGCCTACCCGAACACACCGTGGTGGTGGTGGGCTACAGGATCACCAGCAGCCCTTCCGGAGTCCGCAATCACGAGTTCGTGATTCACGATTCCATGGGGATAAATCCCCCCAACGCCAACGAGGGGTCCATGTATACAATACGCAACTGGACCTGGTTCGAGTCCCGGCTTTCCAGCATCTCGAACGCCATCCTGTGGGTGGACAACAAGCCACATACCCAGCGGGCCCTGCAGACCATCGGACTGCCGTCGGCCGGCAAGGTGGGCGACCTGAGGTTCGTTGTGGAGAAAAACGGCGCAAACTTTAACTACAATTTTACCTATACACCGGATGAAGCCAAAGGCTACGCCTGGTATTTCGGGACAAACAAGGTTGACGCCATCCCGGCCGCGGCAAAAAACCTTTACCTGAGACTGCCTCTCTGGAATGCAGACCTGGGCAGCAGCGCTTCGGTAAAGGTGGAAATCAAGATCAGACAGAAGGACAGTCCCACAATTATCTATACTTCCACGGATACCGTATCCATCCCCACGGATAAAAACCCCAGGTGGTTTACCAAGACCATCCCCCTGTGCAGCCGGCTCAAGGCGGGCGACCCCAAACACTACCTGGAGGTCCGGGTAGAAAAGGCGGGCACTTACCTGGACGGTTTCACCGTGGAGTTTGACATGGAGCAGGCGCCTGTCATCTGCGACATAGACCCGGCCGAAGCAGAGGCGGGAAAAGCGGTAAACATCACCGGCAGGGGCTTCGGCGCCACCCAGGAAAGCAGCAAGGTCACTTTTAACGGCACGCCGGCCAGGGAAATCGTCTCCTGGTCGCCCACGTCCATTATCGCCCGGGTTCCCGGCGGCGCCACTACCGGCGACGTGGCCGTGACCGTTGAAGGCAAGCAGAGCAATGGGCTCCCCTTCGAAGTTCGGCCCACAGATCTGGTCTTCCCGGTCCGGATTAGTTACGTTTCAGGTCAGAACCACAAGATGGAGGAGTTAAAAAACAGAAAAGGCCGGATTAAGATTGGAACCGGTGCAACCGGCCTCTGGCTCATGGTCGAGGTTCAAAACGAGTACGGCGGATACGAAACCTGGTGGAATTTTTATAACCGGACCCAGCAGGGTGTTATAGAAGACACCGATTACTGGCGGAGGACACAGGACATGGTCGAAACAGTGGATTTGACCGGTACAGGCTTCCTGGCCAAACTGGATTCCGATTTTAAAAATGTTTATAAAGTTACCAAATACAACCCGACCGAATGCTACCATCAGACTGTAAATAACGCCCAGATCAGCGGTACGGTAAGCGCCGGCAGGGCCAGCGGAACCATCCACTGGTCCAGACATGAAGTAAATACCTGCACTTCTAAGGACGAATCATTGTATTATAATTACAGTTTTGTTCCGGACGTTTAGTTATTGCCGGCCGGCAATTCTGCCTGCAAGGGTTACCGGCAAATATCCCTCCCGGCAAGCGACAAAATAACAAATATTTGACTTGACAGATATTGTTATTATATACATGAAGAGACAAGTGCTTCTTGGGAGGGAGTTTGCTTGAAAAAAGAATGGCGGTTTTTCTGGATGTTGGCCATTACCCTTTCTTTAACGCTTGCAGCGGGATCACTTCTTAGTAATACACTTTATTATCTCCAGGCGCTTCTTAACCGTCTCTGAAGTTATACTCTTTGTTTAAACTTGAATTTGGCAGCAGGCCCGGAAGGCACCGTCGTTGCTGAATCTATGGCGGGGCACAATTTAGGGTGTCCATAAAATAGGAGCATGATCAGCCATGCAACAACAAGGCAAGGAAAAATTTTTGCTGCCAAACTCAAGGAATTAAACGGCTTGCAGCGCATTTAATAATCCTCGAAAACCCATTTTAAATTTGTTTGAGAGCTAAAAACAGCTGATAGTAAATTACCAATAGTAGCGGTTTTGGAGGTATTGGCCATCTGTCAAGGGGCCTTTTTTTATAAATACGGGAGACATTAAATAAAAAAAGAAAATTTGACCAATACTGTTTTTTCAACCTCTTTGGTATTTGAGAGGGCTTGATTAAGTTATCCGAGCTAACTCAGTTAACTCAGCACGCCCTTGTTTTTGCGTGCATATTATTGTAAAATAATTTGATGGTTAATAGCGTTTGATTGGAGGCTAACATTCCTATGGTTGAAAAAGGTACCTGGATTGTAAAAAAGGGCCTGGCGGAAATGTTGAAGGGCGGCGTGATTATGGATGTCACAACCCCTGAGCAGGCAAAAATAGCAGAAGAGGCCGGCGCCTGTGCGGTTATGGCCCTGGAAAGAGTCCCGGCGGATATCCGTGCGGCCGGGGGCGTAGCCAGGATGGCTGAACCGACAATCATTCTCAGGATTATGGATGCTGTGACTATCCCGGTCATGGCGAAGGCGAGGATCGGCCACTTTGTAGAGGCACAAGTCCTCGAATCGCTGGGCGTTGATTATATTGACGAGAGTGAAGTGTTGACTCCGGCAGATGAATCTTTCCACATTGACAAGCATGCTTTTAAAGTCCCGTTTGTGTGCGGGGCCAGAAACCTGGGAGAGGCTCTGAGAAGAATTGGTGAAGGGGCGGCGATGATTCGGACCAAGGGAGAGCCCGGCACCGGTAACGTCGTGGAGGCCGTCCGGCACATGAGAATGGTGATGGCGGATATCCGCAGGGTTCAGCATCTGCCCAAAGAGGAACTTATGTCAGCGGCCAAAGAGATGGGGGCGCCCTACGAATTACTTCTCCAGGTGGCCGAACAGGGCTGCCTGCCTGTAGTTAATTTTGCCGCCGGCGGCATCGCCACCCCCGCAGACGCTGCGCTAATGATGCAGTTGGGTTGCGACGGCATTTTTGTAGGCTCCGGCATCTTTAAGTCCGATCATCCTGCCGTGCGGGCAAAGGCTATCGTAGCAGCCACCACCCACTACAACGACCCTCAGGTCCTGGCCGAGGTCTCCAAGGACCTGGGTGAGGCTATGCCTGGAATTGAAATACAAACCATAGCCCCCGAACAGAGAATGCAAGACCGAGGGTGGTAGGTTAAGCAGGGAAAGACGAACCGATCCTTTTTGGAAAGGGAGACTCCGGAATGAGAGTAGGTGTTTTAGCCCTTCAGGGGGCTTTCAGGGAACACCGGAAGGCACTCTCCGAGTGCGGCGTTGATTCGGCGCTGATTAAAAAACCGGGACAGCTTGCAGGTATTTCTGCCCTGATTATCCCTGGTGGGGAGAGTACCACCATCGGAAAGCTGTTAAAGGAATTTGGTCTTTTAGGGCCGATTAAAAAGATGGGCGAGGAAGGCTTGCCTATCTTTGGGACCTGTGCCGGAATGATTCTCCTGGCCAAGGACATCGCCGACTCCCAACAGCCCCGCCTGGGCCTTATGGACATAGCTGTGGAGCGGAACGCTTTCGGTCGCCAGGTGGAGAGTTTTGAGGCCGATACAGACGTGCCGGACTTGGGACCAAAACCCTTCCGTACGGTATTCATCAGGGCGCCATACATCCTCAGCGTCAAGAGCGGCGTGGAGGTACTGGCCCGTTATGACAGTAAAATTATCTTTGCCAGGCAGGGAAAATTCCTGGCGGCAGCTTTTCACCCGGAGTTAACCGGGGATTTGAGGGTGCACCGCTACTTTCTGAAAAACTGCATCTAAGTATGGGATCGGTCATTTTCGCCGAATTCGTTAAATCTTAAGAATAAACTATCAATACGTAAACCTATTGCAAATTCACAATACATGTAGTAATATGTAAAACAAGTTTATATAAAACCCAGTGAAGGGGTAGAGTAATCCGTCGCAAACCTTACAGAGAGCCGGTGATAGCTGTGAACCGGCAGGAGCGGTTGGGTGAAATTGGCTCCCTGGAGGGTGTTTGCTGAAAACAAAAGTAGGCAAACACGGGCAGATCCCGTTAACACAGGCTCAAGTGGACCGGTTTAAATCCGGTCAATAAGGGTGGCACCGCGGGAGAAAACCTCTCGTCCCTGTTATTTAACAGGACGAGAGGTTTATTATTTTTTTAGATACCATTTTTTGCATTGATATGTTTAATGTTGGAGGGAGATTATAACTATGCAAGACAAACAATACCTGATGATTCCAGGCCCCACACCCGTGCCCCCCACCGTGATGGCCGCCATGTCCAGACCTGTCGGCGGGCATAGAACCGATGAGTTTGCCCAGCTTAACAAGCGGGTCGTAGAGAAACTGCAAAGGGTCTTTCAAACCAGGAACGACATCTTTGTCGTGACCAACTCCGGCACCGGCGCCCTGGAAACCGCTATCGCTAATACTGTCAGCCCCGGGGATAAAGTCCTTTCCTTGATTACGGGGAACTTTGGGGAACGTTTCGCCAAGATCGCCAGGGCTTACGGCGCAGAATTGATTGAAGTAGATTTTGGCTGGGGCAATGATGTGGACCTGGGGGTTGTAGAAGAAAAGTTGAAGGAGCATCCCGATCTCAAGGTTGTTCTGGCCACCCAGAATGAAACCTCCACCGGTGTTACCAATGATATTGCCGGTATCGGCGCCCTGGTCGCCAGGACCCCTGCCCTGCTGCTTGTGGACGGTGTCAGCGGAGTAGGCGCCATAGAGATCAAAGTAGATGAGTGGAATGTAGATATACTCTGCGTTGCTTCCCAGAAGGCGCTGATGCTTCCCCCGGGTTTGGCCATGGTTACAGCCAGCGACAAGGCCTGGGAAATCATTGGAAAGAACAAGTCACCGCGTTTTTACTTGAGCATGCCGGCACACAAAAAAGCCTACGAGAAATTAAATACCGCTTATACGCCCGGCGTATCCCTGTTCTATGGCCTGGAAGCGGCACTGGACATGATGCTGGCAGAGGGAATGGCCAATGTCTTTGCCCGGCATGCGTTGCTGGCCAGGGCTACCAGGGCTGCTGCAAAGAAACTGGGACTGAAATTACTTGCAGAGGATCGCTGCGCCTCCAACGCCCTGACCGCCGTCTGGAGCCCGGAAGGAATTGGGGCAGACGAAATCCGGAAGGTAGTTAAGAATCATTATGGTGTCTCGTTTGCCGGAGGTCAGGGGATTTTAAAGGGAAGGGCTTTTCGTATCGCCCACATGGGGTTTTGCGATAAAACAGATATTTTAATTGCTGTCGGCGCCCTTGAAATGGCGCTGTCCCAGGTCGGTTATCCGGTACAGCTTGGTACAGGTGTCCGGGCGGCCCAGGAAGTATTTTTAGGGAGGGCATAATCATGAAGGTACTGGTGCTGGACGGCGTTGAAGAAGAGGGCCTGGCGGCCCTGAGGCAGGAACCCGGTATTGAACTGGAGATTCGCGGCAAAATGACGGAAGATGAACTGATCGGGATTATCGGCGAGTATGACGGTATGATCGTGCGGAGCGCTACCAAGGTGACCGCGCGGGTTCTGGAAAACGCCCCGAAACTGAAGGTTGTCGGTCGTGCCGGTGTGGGTGTGGATAATATAGATATTGCAGCGGCTACCACCAGAGGTGTTCTGGTGGTCAACGCCCCCGGGGGCAACACAATCGCGGCGGCGGAGCACACCATTGCGATGATGATGTCTGTGGCCCGGAAAATTCCTCAGGCCTATGCCACCCTTAGGACAGGCAAGTGGGACAAAAAGTCTTTTATGGGCGTTGAAGTCAGGGATAAGGTCCTGGGTGTTATCGGGCTGGGCCGGATTGGATCAGCTGTAGCCAAGCGCGCCCAGGGTATGGAAATGAAAGTGGTAGCCTACGATCCTTACATTACCGAGGAGAACGCGGAATTGCTGGGCATCAAACTCTTGCCCCTGGACGATTTATTTTGGCTAGCCGACTTTATTACCGTTCACCTGCCCATGACCAAGGAGTCCAAACACATTCTGGGGGAAAGAGCCTTCTCCTTGATGAAAGAAGGCGTGCGGATTATTAACTGTGCCCGGGGGGGCGTACTGGATGAAAGGGCGCTGTACGAGGCCATGAAGTCGGGTAAAGTCGCCGGGGCTGCCCTCGATGTCTTTGAAAAGGAGCCAAATACTGACAGCCCGCTTTTTGAGTTGAGCAATTTTATTGCCACTCCTCATCTGGGCGCATCTACTTCGGAAGCCCAGCTTTGTGTGGCCTGTGACGTGGCGGAGGAAATTGTGGCCGCCCTGAAGGGGGAGTTTGTTAAGAACACGGTAAATATCCCCTCCCTCAGCCCACAGGCTCTGGCTGTTGTAAAGCCCTACCTCTATCTGGCTGAAAAAATGGGTAGGTTTACAGCCCAGGTTATCAGCGGGAGGGTTAACCAAATAGAGATCACTTACTGCGGCGACCTGGCCAAACAGGAGGTTTCGCCCATTACGAACTCCATCTTAAAGGGCTTCCTGGATACCATCCTGCAGGAGATGGTAAATTATATCAACGCCTCGTTTCTGGCCAAAAATCGTGGCATCCAGGTCATCCAAAAGAAGATGGAAAGGAATGGGGACTACGCCAACCTGCTGACCGTCAGGGCAGTCTCCAACAAAGACGAGATATCTGTGGCGGGGACCATTTTTGGAGGTGTTGACGCCCGTATCGTCAGCATCGATGGTTACCATGTAGATGCAGTTCCAGAAGGCCACATGCTTTACATTCCCCATGTCGACAAGCCCCGGATCATCGGGCCGGTGGGGAGCCTTATTGGTGAGCATGATATCAATATCTCCGGGATGCAGGTTGGTCGCAAAGTGGTTGGCGGGAAGGCGGTTATGCTTCTAAACGTCGATGCCTTTGTGCCGGAGAAAACAATGAATGAGATAAACAAGATTGACGGGGTACTGGGAGTTAAAAACGTAAGCATCTAATAACGCAAAACAAGTTTTTAAGAAATGTAAGCTTGGGGCGCCCTGCCGGGGGCGCCTCAAGCTTATGAAATATAAAAACCCGGCGGACTAGGCCGGCGTTTCAATAGCTATATTCTGCAAGGGGCTGCCCTGTGGGCACCGGTTTTACAAACCTCCGGCCGTGTAGTATAATAATAAAGTTAAATTCGTTAAAAATCGGTATATTTTGTTAAATTTCCAGTGGGGGTAGATTTTCTTGCTTGATATAAAATTTGTTCGTAATAATCCTCAGGTTGTTCAAGATGCCCTTGTCAAACGCGGTTCTGCTGTTACCCTGGAGGAATTCCTCAAATTGGACGAGCAGCGCCGTGAGAAGCTCTTTATCGTGGAGCAGATGAAAAACAAGCGCAATCTGGTTTCCGAGGAAATTGGCCGGTTAAAAAAATCCGGCAAAGACGCGCCGGAGATGGTGCTGGAAATGCGGGAGTTGTCCCAGCAGATCAAGGAAATAGACGAAGTAAACAAAGTACTGGAGGAAAAGCTGCAGCGGATCTTGCTTGATCTTCCAAACATACCGCACGATTCCGTGCCGGTGGGGGAGTGTGCGGCAGACAACCCGGTGGTTCGCACCTGGGGAGAACCGCGCGATTTTAAATTTGCCCCGAAGCCCCACTGGGATCTGGGTGAAGCCCTGGATATACTGGACTTCGAGCGGGGCGGTAAGGTCACAGGGGCCAGGTTCACCTTCTATAAAGGGCCCGGGGCCAAGCTGGAGCGTGCACTGATAAACTTTATGCTGGACCTTCACACAACTCAACACAACTATATTGAAATCTTTCCGCCCTTTATGGTTAACCGGGACAGCATGATTGGAACCGGGCAGTTGCCTAAATTCGCGGATGACATGTTTAAGATTGAAGGCCTTGATTACTATCTTATCCCTACCGCGGAAGTGCCGGTAACCAACCTATACCGGAATGAAATTCTAGAAGGGGAAAGGCTTCCCATCCTGCACTGCGCCTACAGCGCCTGTTTCCGGGCGGAGGCCGGGGCCGCAGGGAGGGATACCCGCGGCCTGATCCGGATGCACCAGTTTAATAAAGTGGAGTTGGTCAAGTTCTGTCGGCCCGAAGATTCCTTTGAAGAGCTGGAGAAACTGACCAGGAACGCCGAAAGGGTGCTTCAAAGCCTGGAACTGCCTTACCGGGTTGTGGCGCTATGCACCGGTGACCTGGGCTTTTCAGCGGCCAAGACCTATGATCTTGAAGTGTGGCTGCCCAGTTACCAGGATTACAAAGAAATTTCATCCTGCAGCAATTTTGTTGATTTCCAGGCCCGCCGGGCCGGGATCCGCTTTCGGAACGCCAGAGGTAAGGCGCAGTTGGTTCATACCCTGAACGGGTCCGGGTTAGCCATTGGACGCACGGTAGCCGCTATCCTGGAAAACTTCCAGGAGCCCGACGGTTCGGTGACCATACCGGAAGCACTGCGACCCTATCTGGGAGGACTGGCCCGGATCGGCTAATCATCCAGTAAGCCTGACCTGCAGGATCACGTTAAAGTCCCGTTAGTCGTTAATATACAAAAGGTGATAAGGTGTGCAGTAAATATATGTTGTATGCATGCGTGACTTTGACGGGGTCCTGGCCAGGCCTGCGACATAGGCCACTTCATGCGGGGTAATTTCACAGGCCGGCGGCACATTAAAGAACATTAAAGCGCGCTTATTGACACGGGATTGTTTCTATGCTAAACTATATCTTGCATTATTTATTACCCTTGGCCCTTTTTTTGGAGGATAACACAAAACGGAGGGGTGTCCGAGCGGTTTAAGGAGGCGGTCTTGAAAACCGTTGAATCTTCACGGGTTCCGTGGGTTCGAATCCCACCCCCTCCGCCAACAGACAGCCCGTTTTAATGGATTATGGAGAGTTGGCCGAGTTGGCTGAAGGCGCTCGCCTGCTAAGCGAGTATATGGGCAAAACCTGTATCGAGGGTTCGAATCCCTCACTCTCCGCCATCAAACCAAAGATAAAAGCGCATGCCCTTAAGGATGCGCTTTTATGATGCCTGAAACGGAGCTAAGCCCACAGGACCAGGAATGGTTTTGCTTTGCCCGGAAGCGTTTAAGGCGCTAAAAAGGAACGCCGAATCGACGCATAAACCAATCGTCGTCATATTTCCTTTGATTAAAATAGCGTTCCCGCTGTTTTAGGGCGCCGCCCCCCAGAACCCTTCTTACGATCCTCCCGGATGAGATCTGGTGCTGTATTTTCGCGATCCGCTCCTCCTTGAAGTGAGAATAGGCCATCCTCAATAAGTTGTAGTTAACGTGATCCATTGACACCGGATAGGGATGTCTTTTGCGAAAGAGATGCAGGATCTTGACCTTGGGGTTCACATATAAGCCAAAACCGAAAAGCCACAGCTTGAGGGAAAGCTCCACATCCTCGTGCCCCCAGACAATAAAGCCCTGATCAAAACCCCCTACCCGGCGGAAGGCCTCGGCGCGAACCGCCAGGCACCCTCCGGGAAGCAGCGGTACTGGAGTGATCGGCATCTTCGGGGGCGGGGGGAGCCAAGCCGTTTCGAGTCGTTCGTTCCAGGTCTGTCCGTAGCCGACTGCCGCAGGGTTATCAAGGGAGCCAATCGCAGGAGATGCGGCATCAACGCCGGGGCGCCGGAAGGTGTCCAAAAGGCTCTCCAGCCAGCCGACCGGAACCGTGATGTGGGCATCGCAAAAAATTAAATATTCGCCCAGCGCGGCTGAAGCGCCCAGGTTTCTGGCCCGTGCCGCACCCAGTCCGGGGCAGGACAGAAGTTTAATCCCGGCGTAAGCAGCGTCCTCCACTAGGAAGCGGCAGCAACCATCAGTGGATTGGTCGTCGACAATGATCATTTCGATGCTGTCAAGGGGCGTTGCCGCAAGGATGGAATCCGCCGTTATTTTAACGTTGGCCCCCTCATTTTTACAGGGAATGATAATAGAGGCCGGTGGCCTGGCACTTTCACTAAGTATCTGCATCATTTCACCTGCCATTTTTTTTACTAACAGTTTATTAACCGGGCAAGGAAAAAGAGCAGATCTTTGGCTTTTATGCGTTACATTTTTGCGATGCAACACCGCTTAATAAGGTGTACACCAGAAGACCTTTGAGCCGGGGGATAATGACATGGTAAATAATAACGCCTTGACGAGCTATCTAGATTTTGATACAATGTAACTTGCCACATAAAAGGGCACCTCATTTGCGCCTGTAGCTCAGCTGGATAGAGCGTCTGACTACGGATCAGAAGGTCGGGGGTTCGAATCTTCCCAGGCGCGCCAGTAAAATCAAGGCTTCCGGGGTTTTGCCCGGAAGCTTTTCTGTGTGTTTGGGGATAATTTGGGGATAATGATTTCAAAACTATTCCCAAAGGGGCACAACTTAACTGAGAAAAACTAAAGGACAGGTTGCTTGTACCTGCCCTTATTTTGCGTCTTTACTATTACCCTTCATGTTCTGATAAACTTGTTCCAGTCTGTTGGCTGCCTCCTGGTCAGCTGACTTGAGGTAGTGGCCGTAAATGTTCATGGTGGTTCCAATATTGCTGTGGCCCATTCTGCCACTGATACTTTTGACCGGCAAATTCTGATTAATAAGCATGGTGGCTGCTGTATGACGGAGCCCATGAAAGGGAAGCGGCGGTAAGCTATGGCGTTTTATGAACTTTGGGAACCACTTACTAATAGTGTCCGGGTGCATTGGCCGGCCGTCCCAAGTTGTAAATAAGCGGTTGGAACCTTGCCACAAATCCCCAACTTTTAGCCGATCCTCTAATTGTTCCCGCTTATATTGACGAAGCAGGTTCGCAAGAAATGGCGGCAGAGAAAGTAGTCTTTCTGATGATTTTGTTTTTGGTGCCTTCGTAAATACTCCCTGCATAGTCCCTAATCCACCTTTCCACAAAATCAGCAAAGGTAAGCTTGCCTGATTCAATCAGTAGGCCTTTTTCAATCACAAGAGAAAATTCGGTTAGTAATTTGTTTGCTTCCTTCCTAGCCCGGCAGCTATTTATTTTAGTGCAACCCCGGCAGTTGTTCTGTTCGCAGGCAACTTTTACGGTGATGGTTTTCTTCTTCTTAATCTGTTTGCCTCCCTTCATTCCACAGGAAACAACCAGCCGCCAGGTGTTTGGCCCCCGCTTTTCTAATGAACCTGAACCTGCCATTATTTAACCCCTCCTTTGTTTTCTTGCTTCCAAAGGCGTTTACTTGCTTTGTCCCCTTGCCCACAGCTTTCGCAGAAGTTGCGTCTCCCTTTCTGAGGCTTCCTGCCCTCCCTTAAATAAGGCCGTCCACAGCCGTCACAGATACACAGCATTGAATTTTTAGTTAAAATTTGGGCGACATTTAACCACAATGTTCCTAGAAACCCTAGACCGGTATGCTGTAGGACAAGCGGTAGCCCGTTTAAGTCAGGTTTGCGGTGAAGCTGTTGAAACCCTGCGGGAGATATTGAAAAATCCCGAGGCGCCTGCTTCTTCACGGGTAAGCGCAGCTAAAACGGTTCTTGACACTGCTTTGAAGTCAGTTGAGTTAGAAGAGATTAACAGGCGGATAGAAGCGCTGGAACAGGCTGTAATTGGGAAGGAGGTCATGTAGTGGATGTCAGAAGAAGGCTAGCCGGCTTGACCAAAGAAGAAAGGGCGCAAGCGCTGGCTGAGCTTATAGAACTGGATAAGAAAGATAATGAGGGCGACTGTTCATAAGGTTTTGATAGAAATGAAAATTGAAGAAGCTGTTGCTGGACTGGCAAGAGATGTTTGATACAGAGTCATGGGGGGTGATTTTAGGAGTATGTAAATAATGAGATATCTATTCTCACAGAATGACCGTAGCGGAACGTAGAATTAGCCGCGGTGTTTTAAATAAGTGTATGTAACAGGGGTACATTGGCCAAGGCTCATCCTATCTTTTGTAATATCCTTGATTGTTGTGTTGAAATGCAGAATAATATATGCAAAATTTAGAATATCGTTGACACAATATGAACATGTTTAATATAATAAGGTTAACCGAACCCACCGCGCCTCTTCTTTGAATGCGTACCAGGGTGGGGCTTTATTTTATCTTTTTTCAGGTGCTCTAATGGCCGATTCAAATCAAGTTAACCAAAAAAACAGACCACTCAAAACAGCTACAACATTCCAAGAGCAGGTTGGCATATTAAAGGCCCGTGGTTTGACTATTGAGGATGAATCCTGTGCCCAGAATATTCTTGGAAGAGTAAATTATTATCGGCTTACAGCATATATATTACCGTTCAAAGATCAAGTGAATAATAATTATAGACCAGGGACCAGCTTTAACAAGATATGCCGGAGCTACGAGTTTGACCAAAAATTAAGAAATATAATGCTTTACGCGATTGAGCCAATAGAGATCCTAATAAGAACAAAGATAGCATATTATCATGCTTTCAAATATGGGGTTGAAGGGTACACTAATCCTGATAATTTCAATGACAGAGAACGACACGATAAGTTCATGAGGGAGTTTCGTGGTGCTATAGATAATAATAATAGGACCCTTTTTGTTAAACATCATATAAAAAGATACGGTAGTCGTTTCCCAATATGGGTTGCTGTTGAACTTTTTTCTATGGGAATGCTATCAAAGTTTTACTCAAACATGAAATTCAGAGACAAAAAGAAAATATCTAGCCAGTTTACCAATGTAGGACCTGAGCATTTAGGTAGTTGGTTGAACTGTATAACTACTTTGAGAAATCGTTGTGCTCATTATATGCGACTTTATTACCATAAATTTGTGTCTGTCCCAAGATTGCCCAAGGGTGTCTATTCATCTGCAAATAATAGAATATTTGATATTATATACATAATGAAATTTTTATATTTGGACCACCATAAATGGGAAAACAGTATTATAGCGGATTTGGACGCCTTAATCCAGCAGTATAAGGATGATATAGAACTTAGATATATTGGGTTTCCAGATAACTGGCTGCAAATCTTAAAAAATCGACCCTAAAAAATTAAACCTGTCAGGTATCTGTACCTCGAAAAGAACATAACCTTGTTTTGAGATTTATGGTAATCCGTAACGATGTACATATCGGCAAGGTCTCATTATTTTCGGGAGCAGTGGCTTCCGAAATCCTTTATAGTAATCTGGTTTCAATCGTTTTTATTTTGGAGCATTTTTGAGAGCAACAGCTCATTTTTGCTCTCAATTTTACCAAAAACCCAGTGCCTACGGGCATATCTGACATTGGGTAGGTTATAAAATGTATGAAATAATATTTTGAGGTATTATATGGCGGAATCTTTGGGGATAATTTGGGGATAATCAACGCAAATTATCCCCAAAGTTAACCAACATCAAAACAACAAAACCCTTATTTCGCAAGCCTTTGACCAACATTGTCCAAGCCTGTCAAAGGCCATGTTTCTGACTACGGATCAGAAGGTCGGGGGTTCGAATCTTCCCAGGCGCGCCAGAAACACCAAGGCTTCCGGGTTTTTGCCCGGAAGCCTTTTCACGTGCTTGACCACAATTAGTTGAGAGCGTGAGGGAGAGACATCTCCCTCACGCTCTAATTTCCAGGAACATTGACTAAACTTCATCTGTAGGGAGTGATTTCCTGTATTCCCTTTGGCGTTTGACAGCTACAGTTAATTGTATACAGGTAATTCCATTTCGAGCCGTGCTTTAATTCATCCGTATAGATTTCAGTTATCATATTTCTATATGGTAAAAATTCAAGGCCAAATAAAATTTTTCTATATCTTTCTACTGCGGCCAACTCTCCGAACAAGGCTTTTTTAATTCCATTACAATAACCACTGGGAGGTCGGAAAGTATCTTTCTGGGTCGTTGCTATTTCCTTTCCTGTCAGCTGCCAGTATAACTCTCTTAGCATTTTATTATGTTTAATTTCATCATCTCTAATGGATGCAACAATTTCTTTTTGTTCAGGTGGGGCAATATTAAGCATGTAATTATAAAATAATTCATCTTCTCTCTCGCCACTTACAGATTCAACAATTAACCTTAGAGCTTCTGGATAAGCATATTGTGGTACATACATGTAAGTAGGGTAGTATTTATAGTTAATGCATGGATATCCTGGATACGGTGTCAGCAATGGATTGGCCCCCGGCCCGCAGGAAGGGCAATTATTATATACAGTGTTTGTTTTGATTTGTTCGGTCTTATCTTTATTAAAATTTCCTTTGTTGGCAATATCAGTCACAGGAAACACCTCTTTCTGGTAACATAATATGGAGTCAGAACCAAAGTGTGACTGTGGAGCTAACTAAGCTAAGGTGTCTGACATCTTGGTATGTATGAAAAAACACTCCCATTTGAGAAAAGGAGTGTTCAAAGACCTTTCAACTATTTTATACCAAATAAATATTTATAAATTACAGCGTTTAGGTTCCCTTATATATTAGCAAATACATCTGAATACGTATGGAGCGCTATGGCCTTTTATAGTGTAGCACGGAAGCTATGAAATAAGGGTTAATAAAGATTACTAATAGGCGATGAATTTAACATTAATATCTTTTATAACACGAATCTGGTTTTGTCATGTAAAATAGTTATAGAAAGAGGGGCCGGGAGAATTGTTCTTGCTTTATGCGCGTTAGGGGAGGAATTATGCTGGAAATATATGAGGAAGTCGGTAAAAAGGCCGGTACCTATTTTGACAGTGGTTATAATTGTGCCCAGGCAGTAGCGTTAAGTAATATAGAAACGCTGGGAGGGCAAACCAGCGGTATCATCGAGTTGGCCGCCGGTTTCGGTAAAGGTCTTGGCGCCGGGTGCACCTGTGGGGCTCTGGCCGGCGGGGTGATGGCTCTAGGCGTCTTGCTTGCCAATCTTGAAACAAAGGGGTTTGATAGAAGAATTGTTTTGGCCTCAGCCGAGCTTCACCGAAGATTTGTTGCTGAGTTCGGGACCGCCTGCTGCAGGAGCCTGCGCAAGAAATTATCACCTTTTAAAAACAAGAGGTGCAGGGGAGTCACTGTCGTCACATCCACTCTTGCCATGGAGATTGTCCTGGCGAATAAGCAAGGGCTAGCACCGTCTGTCGGTATATAGCTTCTTTAAGTCGGAAGGATTAGCCCCCCGGAGGTATAACCACTTAATTTTGTGCATTAGCCAGGTCGTCCGCCACTTTCCATAGATGAGCCAACGCCTTGAGGATGTGGTAACCGGTCCTGGCAGCAAAATTGTTTTTCCAAGTTTGCGAAGGTTTAAGGATAGCTCCCAGTCTTCCATCAATTCAATAGCTGGAAAGCCTCCGATTTGCTGAAATACACTCCTCCTGGCAAAGATCGCCTGGTCTCCGAAGAATATCCCTGTAAGTTTGGCCCTGAGGTTGGAGCCCAGGGAGGCGAGATAAAAAAACAGGCCAGGATGGTCAAATTTGACTTTAAAGGCGCCGCCCACAATTTCCTTATTCATTGAGGCACGGACCAGTTGTTCCATGACATCCGGGGGCAGCCGCGTGTCGCTGTGCAAAAAGAGGAGAATTTCACCGGTTGCTATTTCGGCGCCGGCATTCATTTGGTTGGCCCGGCCACTGGGGACCTTTAATAGTTTTACGTCTCCAAAGACTAACTCGCGGGTGCCATCGGTGCTGCCGCCGTCCGAGACGATGACCTCGCATCGTTTTTCCCATTTCCGCAGGTGCTCAAGAGTGCCTTGGATGGTTTTCTTTTCGTTGTAAGTAGGGATAATTACGCTAATAAAGGGATGCTCTTTCATAGTCTAGTTGTATTCTTGGTGATTTGTGAAGAATCCTTCTTAGACAGAGCAAGGTATTTTTAACCGGTTAGCTTGCTGAACAGGAGGGCTTGGGATGGCCGGACCCGCTCTGGTGGTTATGAGCAGAGTTCCATCTCCAGACGGTAAAAGCCGGCTTGGGAGTATTATGAAACCCGAACAGAGGGAACGCTTGCAGTGGGCGTTTCTCCTTGATGCTTTGGACAAATTCGGGTTGAGCTCTGAAATCAAATGCTTTGTAGCTGCTACTCCGGCAGGGCAGATTGGCAAACTGGCGGAATCCATCGGGACCTCCGTCGAAATCATTCCGCAAGTAGAGGGTGATTTGGGCCAGCGTATGCTTGCCGTTGCCCGGGAAATGTTTTATCGTGGGCATGCTCCACAACTTTTGATCGGCGCGGATGTTCCCGCGATGTCTTGGGCTTACTTGTTGAAAGCACTGGACATGCTGAAACAGGTTCAATTGGTCCTGGGACCAACAACAGATGGAGGCTACTATCTTATTGGGATGATTGAACCGGAGCGTAGACTCTTTGAAGGGATATCCTGGGGAACCGACAGAGTAATGAGAGAAACCCTGGCGGTTTGCGACAGGTATCATTTCAAATATGACTTGCTCGAACCCTTGCGGGATATTGACCTTCCCGGTGACCTGGAAGCTGCGCTGAAACAGTTAAATGAGATGCGTTCGCTTCTTCTGCCGGGACCTAGGAGAACTCTTGAATTTCTGACTAAGTTTTTAAAAAACTTATAATATACATACATAAGTTGTGGAGGTTATTAAATGTCTCTAGATTTAATGACAAATCAGGACACTCTCAATAAAACCTTTTCCGGCATTCCACCTTTTTCCGACAGGCTTGCAAAGACAGGTCTTCTCCCCTTAAGAAGCACCGGGATATCTACCCTGCAGGTCAACCTTGGAAAGGTCTGCAACCAGTCCTGCAGGCACTGTCATGTGGGGGCTGGACCCGAAAGGAAAGAATCAATGGGGCTCGAAAATATCTCCCTTTGCCTGGAGGTGCTGCGTACTACGGAAATTCCTACCCTGGACATTACCGGTGGCGCGCCGGAACTTAACCCCGGGTTTCCCTGGCTCGTTGACGAAGCTGTTAAATTGGGACGCAGGGTGATTGTACGTACCAACCTGACAGTCCTTGATTTGCCCGATTATTCTTATCTTGCTGAATTCTATGCAACCCGGGAGGTAGAGCTCTTTTCCTCCCTGCCGTGCTACCTGGAGCAAAATATTGATCAGCAGCGGGGGGCGGGCGTTTTTCAACCTTCCATCCGGGTGTTGAAGCGATTGAACGCACTCGGCTATGGACGGGAAAACGGTCCGCTCCGGCTAAACCTGGTTTTTAACCCGGGTGGCGCCTTTTTACCCCCGCCCCAGCATTCTCTTGAAGAAGACTTTCGCAGAGAGCTGCTTGGAAGATATGGTCTTATCTTCAGTAATCTTTACACCATCACAAATGTTCCAATAGGCCGCTTCCTTGATACTTTAATAAATGAAGGTCAGTTGGACAAATATCTAGAGCAGCTAGCGAACGCCTTTAACACCTCAGCGGCCGCGCGGGTTATGTGTCGTGATATGATTTCGGTCGGGTGGGACGGACGGCTTTATGATTGTGACTTTAACCAGATGCTGGGGCTAACCTGTGAACAGGGTGTTCCCGGCCATATCCGGGATTTTGACCTGGCGGCGCTGCAAAGCCGTCCAATCGTGTTGGGCAATCACTGTTACGCCTGTACGGCCGGGGCCGGTTCAAGCTGCTGCGGGATTGTTGCAGACGAGCCATTTTAATAACCCGCTTACTGCCCCTTGTTTCTTTTGATGTGCTTAGCTGCGCCGCCGGGCTTGCCTCCATGGGAATTGAGTGCAGCGATGGAAAAGCAAGAGATGCCGGGAGTAACCTTCCGGCATCTTTGCCATAATCTAGCAGCTGTGATATTATAGCTTAAAAAGAGTAGTTGGTGATAAATACCTGGCTGGAGTTTTAGGGTTTGGCGGCGAAATATTTGGGACATGCTTTGGAAATGGTCAATGCATATTTATTTGAAGGCGTCCCTTGAAAGGGAGGTATTGCAGTGGGTGAAAAGGATCAGGCAGGGCAGGAGATTAAAGCCCTGGCCAAGAAAGTTAGGAATGCTCTGGACGAGGCTATGCAGCAGGATCCTGTGCAGCACATCCGGGAAGCTTTTCAGCAGCGATTGGAAGAAACAGGACAGAATGTGAGGCAGCAGGAACTGCAACCGTCTAATACGGCTGTCCAGGACAACACGGAGCAGCGAAGGTTGAACCGGAAGCCGTGGTGGAGCAGGTTGTTTAGATGGTAAGCCAACATTTTTAGACCATTTTAATTATGTGCTTACATAGTATTTCTATTTCCGAAGTTGTTACTTCTTAAGTAAAGTGAGAGGAAATAGATGGTCAAACGAAAATATTGGAGCTTTTTTTTAAGTGGCTGCAAGTGTTTTTAGACAACCTGGTGAAATAGCTCAAGAAACACTGGTTTTGTTAAAGGTTTTCTGTTTCCGAGAAAGATCCATCCTTTTGAGCCTGAATATAAAAACGTAAAAGAGAGTTTGCCGTCGGTCATATCCACACGGCCTATGGCCCCAAAGGCAAACCTGCCCATAGCCCGGATCTCGACGCGCTTGGCTCCTGCGGTAAAGGTAAGCGACGGCACAGAATACCATCCAAGATGCTCTTCAGCTTGTTCTATAGACTGTAATTCATAAGGCAGGGTTTGATCGGGACGAGATTCGGATACCCATTGGATGATCTGGTTCATAAAACTATTAAGCGTTAAAATCCAGTCATCTTTTATTTTTTCGTTAGTAAGTTCTCTTCCCTTTTCATACATAAAGATCACTCCATTTGTTTTCAATCTTTCTTTAAAAGAATATCTTTCCCTTCAGCCCCTGTGAAAATATTTTATTTTGTGTCCTGACCTAACATGCCAGTAAAAATGAGAATTTGTCCAGTTTTTGTACCTTGACAAATCACCTCAAAGAATGTAATATTGCTATTGCTATTGCTTTGCGCCCGTAGCTCAGGCGGATAGAGCAGCGGTTTCCTAAACCGCGTGTCGGGAGTTCGAGTCTCTCCGGGCGCGCCAGATAAAGCTTACAGCCGCAAGGGATTGCGGCTTTTGTATTTTTTACCACACACCTCTTTGAGTGCCTTTGGGGACGGATTTGGGGACAAACACAACCAAGAAAAACCTAACGTAGTTTATCTGCATACCACCTCTTGCTCATATAAGCAACACTTAACTTATATACCTAATATTTCTTTTTTAGGTATAACCAGACTTGAAGCGCCACAAAATGCCACAGAAGCGCCTTTATTCTATAGTGAAGCCAATCACCTTAGCGCCTTATTTTTCTTCCCGCTACGGGCTTCCTGTGAAGGCTTCACACACTTACCTTGCCTTTTGAAAGCGCACCACCCGGGGGGGGGAGGGTTGCGCCGGGCCAGAGAGTTCCCCCGATCAGCTTTTTCACATCAAAAGCCGCTTTTTCTCCTCAAAAATGAGGTGGCCCCGAAGGACCGCCTGCTTGGTATTATCGGTCGTAGATTGCTGCCATTATATACCAAGCCCATAAAACAGTCCATATATTTGTTTATATATTTGTATCAACACAAAAAGACTGCCAATCAGAGGCATCATTCCCCGTCTGGCGGCCGTTTTGTATTTTAAGCTTAATATCAATCCAATCGCGGCCTGAGGATTTTCTTTGAGGGCAGCACGTCAAACGTCCAAGCCGTTGAAACGGATCGTTATCAGCCGCGCGGGAACTGTTTTAAAGCGTGCCGTGCGCGAAACGATTCAGGGAGCGATATAAAATACCAGTAGCGCGGTAAGTTGGGGATAAGTTGG
>ENA-UOOH01001516-UOOH01001516.1-fermentation-metagenome-genome-assembly--contig:-NODE-1516-length-22465-cov-9.033646_pt1 | contig 22465 bp, 22 predicted proteins | sample MGYA00245778_ERZ724025 | MGnify/ENA primary metagenome ERZ724025 (study PRJEB28704, sample SAMN03018313) | fermentation metagenome | biome: anthropogenic terrestrial biome; feature: soil; material... | reverse complement strand
ATTTTTATTGCTTAACTCCCCATACTTTTGTGTCTAGTTTCCTGGGTCCATTATATTTCCCCGGCTTAAAACTGTCGCTCCGGTATTAAAATGTCGCTAGTTGGCTCCTTTTGCATAATTTTAAATTGCAGTTTCTGCCGACAGCAGTTTGTCATCTAACAAACAACTACTATTGCTGTTACATCTGATGCGGTTCCTGTCCAGCCAGTTGGTAATGTTAATACACCTGTAGCTGTATAATCAGCTACTGTATTTTCATCATAACTTGCTATTGTCCAAGCTATGTCTGCTGTACCTGTTTCACCTTTTGTTCCAACTACTCCAACTGTTGTATCCAACGCTGCTATTGCATCAGCTTCACTTGTTTACCGTTACGTCGCATGTTGCTGTCTTTAATCCATCTTCAGTGGTTACTGTTATTGTTGCTGTTCCTACTGCTACTGCTGTTATTTTTCCAGTTGCATCTACAGTTGCTATACTGTCATTACTTGAATTCCAAGTAACTTTTTTATTTGTTGCTTCTGTAGGTGACACTGTTGCTACTAATGTTTCTGATCCGCTTGCTATTAAGGTTAGCGTTGATTGATCTAATGTTACTCCGGTTACTGGTACTGATTCTACTACCAAGTTGAAATTTAAATTAAGTCCCTTATCACGATTATTCAATGTTAATGAGTTTAGTCGAATCGGCCAATTCTCTGGATTACTGGTGATATCCAATTCCAGTTCACTTATCAAATTAGTCCCATTATTTTCCCAGTTACTACCTTCTTGAGAACCTGTGTCATTCCAGAAATAATCGACCCCCTCAAATCTTATTGAATCAATCGTTGAACCATCTTGCCGATAAAGTGCTCCTAAGTATCTATCAATATCGTTCACTGCTTGAACCACATTAATCTCTGTATATGACCATACCCAGTAGGGACCATCTGGAGCTAATCTACCATTATATAAATATTCCGGATTATACTGATAATCAATTGCCGATTCTACTTGTTCCTGAAATGTTTTTTCTACTGTTACTTCACAGGTCGCTTCAAATCCACTATCTTTAGTCTTTACAGTAATCGTCGCAGTACCGTCGGCTACTGCTGTTACTACTCCATCAGCATCTACTGTTGCTACGTCTTCAGTACTTGATGACCAAGTAACCTTTTTGTTGCTAGCTTTACCAGGCTCAATAGTTGCGGTTATTGTTGCAGTATCTCCAACAGTCAGAGTCAACTCTTCTGGATCCACACTAATACCTTTGACGGCTACTTTACTGCTGCTACCGCTATAGGCGCGGGTAAAGGACAATTTAGTCGCCGGGCTGGCAGGTATGTCACCGTCTGCTGCGAAGCGAACCAGCAGGATATGGTTGCCGCTGAGATCCAGCTTGGCGAATTCGTCAGCATCATAGGGGACCCACGCCCCATCATCCAGTTGGTATTCCATTGCACTGGTCAAGCCGGTAACGGTATCCTTCGTATTATTGGCCTTTACATCCGGCGCAGGAGTTTCTAACGAGGGGATCGTATAATTGAAGGCCGTGATCAAGGCGACGATGGCCTCTGCTCTGGTGATATAATTCTGCGGTTTAAAGGAATTATCAGGATATCCTTTCATAATTCCCGCTTCGGCTATTGCACCGATGGCGCCTTTACTCCAGGTCATGATCTCTGCATCTGAGAATTGATCAGCCGCCGATCCTTCAGCGGTGAGATTTTTCAGGCGCATTATGATCGAAGCTGCTTCTTCACGGGTGATGGGGTAATCGGGTCTCATCGTCCCGTCGGGATAACCGCTGATGTACCCGCTGGCTTTGGCAATGCCGACAGCCTCTTCGTACCAGGCACCGGCTTCAACATCGGAAAAGCTTATCTCTGTGGTTTGCGTGAGACCGAAAACTTTGTTGACCAGAACCATAAACTCTGCTAGGGATATGTTCTGATCTGGTTTAAAGGATCCATCCGGATAGCCGGAGGCATATCCTTTTTCAACGGCTGTATTGATCTGATCCTCAGCCCAGTGACCGGCTGTATCATTAAATGTACCTGCAGCCAGAGCCCCCATGGGCATGATCATTACCATTGCAAACAATAACAGTGTCACGATACTTACTTTGCGATAAAACGAACGTTTATTATTCTTCAATTTTTATTTCACTCCTTTTTTCCTCTCTGTGATTGATACCTTCCTTTCCCCCTTTTATCTTCTTGTTATTTTTTACCTATTGTGTCAAGGGCATGGATTTCTATCCTGTTATCTTGTATGCAAATGTGTACTCCCCTCCTCACAGACTGCCGATGAGGGCAGTCATATACTCGCCCGAAACCGTTCCATAGACAAAGGCGTCGATGAGCCTGTTGCTTCGGGCCTGTGACACCCGGTCGGCCAGGTCGGGTAAGCTGTTTTCGTCAACAATATAAACCGTCTTGCAGTCGGGGAGCTTTTTTTTGACTTCTTTTACCCGGATATTCCATTCATCGAGGGTTTGGGGAGGTCTCTCCCGTACCTCCGCCAGCAGCACATCTGTTTTTGAGGCGATACACAAATCCTCAAATCCAAGGGGATTGTCCTCGCGATATACTTTGAAATCCGGGTTTTTCTTCAGGTACATGACAACACCGCCCGCAAGCAAGGCATTGGGAATGCTGACAACGATGTTTTCAATCATCTCACCCCTCTTTCAGTCGTTATTTGGTGAATAAAATCATAATTGCACCTCTACGTATAACAGTATGGCAAATAAAAAGAATCTCCACAACCATAAATTGGCTGTGGGGGTCAGTATGATGGTTATTCTTCTATATCTTCATACTCTCGTGAGGATTTATAAAATCCGGGTATCATATAGTTTTCATGGGATACTTCGGCGATAAACCGGCTGGGGGTGTCATATCCTGTTTTGGGTGTGACATGGGGTACGGGGTAATTTTCTAAGTAGAAAAAGGAAGGTGACAACATCTCCGTCGTGTGTTAAGTACAATGGTGATAAAGATAAGAATAATTACATATACTATTACACGGCATTTATCGTGCATATGGCATATACTATAAATACCAGCAGAAGGGAGTTGATGATATGGCTGGAAAAACAACAAACATCAGCATCCGCATGGATTCGGACTTGAAGGCACAGGCCGATGCCCTATTTGGAGAACTGGGCATGAATCTGACCACGGCATTCAATATCTTTGTCCGCCAGGTCTTTTCTGACTCGAGGGGTTTCCTGCAGCACTTCTCCCAGCTTATCCAGAGCATTCTGCTGCTTCAATTGGGCAATGAGGTTGGAAAGCATTCCGCCGGGCACCTCGTTTGAAATCCCTGGCCTGATAGAAAAGAAATATGGGCGGGAAATGGTCATTTTTATTGCCTTTTTACTACCCGCTTTTGTTCTGAGCCTTCTACAGGGTGCAGGGGTTGAGTTGCCTCAGATAGTACCAGCTCTTGGCAGAGTGGTAGAAGCCATCCTGCCAGGTGTAGTTAAGTGTATCTGACTGCGACATGAATTATGAAGACATATAAATCTTATACTCCCTCATAAATGTGGGGAACCCCTTTTTCATCGAAATATTTTTTCTTAAAGAACAAAGCTGAATTTACTAGACTGATCATAACCGGTACTTCTACCAACGGGCCTATAACAGCAGCAAAAGCCACATCTGAAGAAATTCCGAAGACCGCCACAGCAACCGCTATAGCCAACTCAAAATTATTACTCGCTGCAGTAAAAGCCAATGTTACGGTCTGATCATATTTAAAGCCCCTGCGATAAGATACTAAAAAGCTGGCAAAGAACATTACTGCAAAATAGATGAGTAGTGGAATGGCAATGCGTATAACATCGACCGGGTTTTGAACGATCTGCTCCCCTTTAGTTATAAACATAATTACGATCGTATATAGCAATGCAATGAGCGCCAAGGGTGAAATCTTAGGAATAAATACACTTTCATACCATTCTTTTGTTTTTACCCTGATTAAACTAAATCTAGTGATTAAACCAGCTGCAAAAGGAATTCCTAAATAAATAAGCACGCTCTTGGCAACTTCCCACATGGATACATCTACAACCTGACCACCCCATGAAAGCCCCAGCCACTTCGGTACCAGCGTAACAAAGAAATAAATATATACAGTATATAAAAGTATCTGGAAAATGGAGTTTAGCGCTACTAAGGCGGCACAGTATTCATTGTCTCCTTTGGCAAGGGAGTTCCAAACAATGACCATGGCAATACAACGTGCAAGACCAATAATTATAAGCCCAATTGCAAAGCCGGGTTTATCCCCCAAGAATAATAATGCTAAAATAAACATTAAAATGGGTCCTACAATCCAGTTCTGTATCAAAGAGAAAGTAAAAACCTTTTTGTTTTGGGTTACTTTCCCGATTTCCTCGTATTTTACCTTCGCCAGCGGTGGGTACATCATAATGATCAGGCCAATGGCGATTGGCCAAGATACTGTGCCAGTACTGAATTTGCTAAGCATTTTAGCCAGTTCTGGATGTAAATATCCACCTAAAACCCCTATCGCCATGGCAATAAAGATCCACAAGGTCAAAAATCTATCTAAAAAAGATAAACTTTCTCTGTTAATGTTTTTCATTACGATTACCCCTCCTTTTTATGACCTCTTATTCTATCACCACCACAACCGGAAGAATTATTACTTATTATGTTCACCTTCAATCTTTAAACTTGCCGATATTTTGAATTGTAGCATCCTGGAGCCAGGGAATAGCGACAAAGTTGTCCGCACTTATTTCTTTCACTTTGGCGATCCATTGTTTTTCGGCATCAGCACGTGCAATAAGCATGGGATTTTTTGTATCAGTCATTGCAAGACACTGATTAACAACCCACCACTTATTGTTGATTCCTGCTCTACTTAAATCATCACGAAGTCTTATAGCTTCAAAAACAGGTGTAGCTTCAGGCAATGTAACGATAACTACTTCCGTTTGTTTATCATCCCGTAATCTAGGCAACAATCTCTGAACAGAAAGAGGGGTTTCTCCTTTAGTCCTTTGCACCTCCTTATGATAGCTGAGGGTTGAGTCGAGCAGCAATAGTGTATGCCCAGTTGGAGCAGTGTCTATAACCACAACCTCATTTTCTGCTTTATCCACTATCTCGGCAAATGCTCTGAAAACAGCAATTTCTTGGGTGCATGGGGATCGCAAATCCTCTTCAACATAAGCAACATCGTCCTCACTCATGGTTTCACGAGCCTTGCTTAGTACTTCATTTTGGTAGTCTTTCAGCTCCTGCTTTTCATCAATTTTGCTGAGAGTTATATTCTTGGCACCATCAAATACATATTTAAGATGATCTGCCGGATCGGTAGAAGTCAAATGTACCTTAGCGCCTTTTTGGGCAAGAGCCAATGCAATAGTTGCTGCTATGGACGTCTTGCCGACGCCGCCCTTACCCATAGTAAAAATAACTTTTTTGCCTTTTGTGTATATATCATCAATTAACGCATCCAGTTGTTTTAAATTTGTTAACTTGCTCTCCGGGTTGATACTTTTATAATTGTCGCCATTCAAGAACGCCCTGATTTTATCAAGACCTACAATATTGTAAGAACGGAGCGGAATAGTATAGGTTTTAAACTCCTTTAAGCCCGGGGGCATATTTTCCATAGCATATTGCTGCTTAGATAATATTTTTTGAGATAAATCATCAGATGCTTCACCCAGCATTCCATTTATAACTAGAAGCTGATTCTTTATACCTAAATCACTAAGTTCAAGGCTAGAACGCTCAGCCTCAAGCAATGGTGTTTCTTCAGGCCTTGAAACAAGTATAAGCGTTGTTTTAGCCTCATCAGCAAGATTTGCAACAGCATCTATATACATATCTTTTTTGTCTTGAAGACCGGCAAGTTGACCTAAACAAGATGCTCCATGGGTACTCTCACTGATAAAATTACTCCACGCTGACGGCAACTGCAGCATACGAAGGGTATGTCCGGTTGGGGCAGTATCGAAAATAATATATTCGTATTCATCTTCCGTTGTTTTGTCAGTTATAAAGTTTGAAAATTGATCAAAAGCGGCAATTTCTACCGTACAAGATCCAGAGAGTTGTTCCTCCATATTAATAATTACGCTATCGGGCAGCTTTCCTCTGTAAGGGCCAATAACTGATTCCCTATACTCTCTGGCTGCTTCCTCTGGATCAAGGTTTGCAACTATAAGTCCGGGAGCACCCTCAATCTGCACACCCTTGCCATTCAATTCTGTATTAAAGACATCCTGTAAATTTGAAGCCGGGTCGGTACTTATAAGAAGAACTTTTTTGCCCTGATCAGCCAAATTTACAGCTGCCGCGCACGCTGTCGATGTCTTACCCACACCGCCTTTGCCAGTAAAAAACAAATATTTGGTAAGCTTTATTTTGCCTATATCAAAGGCTTCAAATTTGGTATTCATATTAACAGCACCCCTTGGGACCACAGCAACCACCCATTACGGTTGATGGCCTTGAGTTTATTTCTATTTCCAACCATTTTCCGATTTCTTCATTAGTGGGGTACTCCTTTGTTTTAGCCACCACACCATCTACAAGAGTCACCGGTAGAATTTCCGCACCCTCTTTTTGGAGAAGGTCACTGATAACTTTATTCGCAATAAAATCCTGTGGTTCGTTAGATAAGCCATGTCTTTTAATGATAATTCCTTTGCCTTTCAAGGAATTAATAACAGTGGCTACTCTCATAAGTTCGGGATCAATAGATGGGCCACATACCCCTGTGGAACAGCACATTGCCGGATCAAAAATGTCAACTTTTTTCACAATAAAATCCTCCTTGTATTTAAGCATTACACTCTTTATGGCAACATTTCTTACAGATACAATCGTCCGTTTCACTTGTTATGTACTTAAAATAAGTAATCAATGCATCCGTTTTTTCTTTATTGAGCGTATATCTCATCCATGCTCCATCGCGCACAGCATTGACAAGACCACTTTCAGACAATATTTTCATGTGATAACTGAGAGTAGACTGCGATATGTCGAGCCCTTCTAATATATCGCATGCGCACATTTCTCCACATGAAATCATATCAATAATCTTTAATCGCGTTTCGTCTGACACAGCTTTTAAAGCAGGAACATACTCAGCGTATGAATGCTTCATATTAAAACACCTCCACTTATATTTACATGTATCAATGATATTGAATGTTATCGATGTAATGTACATAATAACCATCATATCGATAGATGTCAATATGCACAATAGTTTAATAAAATAAAATGACCGCCACTTAAGGAGTTGTGCCCCTCAACTGGCGGTTCGCTATTTTGTCTACAGTCTGCCGTCCCCTTGTCACCAGAACTTGTAGACTTCTTTTAGTGTGGATTAATTAGCTCAGCAGCAGTCCAGATAATAATTACAAGTCCCACCAAGATAGAAAGAATAACCAATAATTTCAGCATGCTATCCAACCTATTTTGGATATTCTTCCCCTTCTGCAAGTACTTAACCATCAATAATGTTAGATTTCCTGAAAGTCCAAATTATTTGAGATTCTCGGCCGGCTCTGATACAGATCCGGTGAGGAATTTCTGATCAAGCAGGTCTATGTAAATATACTGAGGAGCCTTAACGATCTCTTTCCTCTTTAAAAGAATGTTGATTGCATTACCGGCTGCTAAAACCGAAGCCAGTCCAACACCAACGCTGCAGGTTGGAACCGGTCTTTGCCCAGCAATGATTTCCTGCAACATTTCCATAGACATGGCGCTTGTGGCATAAGAAGGAGCAACGGGCAGAATTCTTTCAGTCGGTACCGACAACTCCCCAAGCTTTTCCAAATCCTGATTTGGCGGTATTTTATTATATTCTTCAAGGGTAATCCCCTCAGGATCAAAATTGGTCAGAAGTGCCCCAAACCCGATTGCCCCGGCAAAGAAGTAATAGATGCCCCTTTTTCTGGCTGTCCGCTGCAGGTAAATGGACTCCTTCCACGCCCCATAGTCCATTTCGTCAATAACCAGGTCAGCACCGTCTATAAACTGGATAGCATCCGCCTCTGAAGTAACACCATTATTATCACAGTAAATGTTTGCCTCGGGATAAATCTGCTTGATATTCTGATAAACCACTTCAGCCTTATACCGCTCCAGTGTGAGCATTGAGCAACCATACTGCCGATTTAAATTGCTTTGTTCAAAGGTTCCTAAGTCGGTAATCTTTATGTTGCCCACACCCAGTCTAATCAGTCTTTCAACCAGCAAGCCACCAACCCCACCTACACCAGCCACAGCGATGGTAGAATTTTTTAGTTGCTCCTGCTCTGTTGCGGTAAATATGCCAATATTACGAATGAAACTGTCCTGGTACAGATTAATCATTAATACGCCTCCTCGTAGAAATACTTTTTCGGATTCTCAGTTATTGCCTAGATTTTGCTTCCATTATTTTTGCTAATCATCTATCCTCCTACCATAAAAACCCTTTAATTTTGCTTTGTGTCCATACATAGCTTTATCAGCTTGGGCAAATATAGAATATATACTTTCACTTTCATTTTTGTTATAAGAAGCATATCCATAAGCAAGTACAATTTTAACGTTGCGTTTTTCATTTATTTCAGTTAATAAGTGATCTAATTTAGAAAGTGCGGTATCCACTAAATCCATTGAAATCTCCTCGCAAATAACACAAAATTCATCGCCACCGATCCTAAATGTTTCACCAATACCGATAAAGCTTTCCTCTATGATTTTTGCGGCATGGACAATGGTTTCATCTCCAGCTTTATGTCCATATTTATCATTGTTCCTTTTCAAGTTATTTATGTCCAACACAATAAGTGCTGCATTTTTATCACCCTTCAGATATCGCTCCATTTCTTTTTCAAATGCTGAACGATTTTTAATTCCAGTTTGAACATCATATTTAAATTGTAACTCACGCAAAAAAATATAGTATAGCAGCAACGATATAGATACGGTTCCCCATATCAATAGTAAATCTCTAAATATAATTTGAAGAATAGTTCCCAGTATAGGCATAACAAAGACAGAGATTAAAACTTTTTTATCATCAATTTCGTATTCAGCAGTATTTTTGTTTATCGCTATTATCATCAGTACAAAATAAAACATACTAATTATCATCGGCAGCAAAAATAAATTTCCTCGTGAATATTGATTTTGAGCATTGACGAAAAAGATCCAGCCGGTTTTATAGCTTAAAACACACATAAAAGCATTAAAAAAAAGGGGTACAGCTAAAATGCGATTATGAACAATTCTATTTTCCTTATTATTAAAGAATGAAAAGATAAAAGGAACTGCGGGGCTTAAAGAAAATCCCATGATGTTAGCTATACGGTGGGGTATTAAAAGATTGTTGTTGCTTGAAAGTTCCATTAGAATAGTCGTTATTTCTAAAATTAGCAAAATAATTGTAATCACTGCCGCCGACATGTAGATTTTATTCTTATAATTATTTACAATCGGGTTCCGCTTAGCCAAATATATGGTGAAACAAAGTGCAACAATTGCAAGAACGTCCGTGCTGATTGATGCTGTCATATTTACTTAGCTCACTCTCATTAATTTAGATATAATAATTGTAACATAGTAATGAGAAAGATGGCTTCCGTTCCTATTTCATGAATCATTTACTGCAACAAGAGTTTTGCAGTAGTATAAATACTGGTAGAATAAAGCATACATGCAACTACTAGCCTGTGGGGATAATTTACTTATGTTGATGTATTTAATTGCCTTAACAAGCGGGTGCTTAGCCGGCATCGTCGGAGCCTTGCTGGGAGTTAGTGGAGGCATTATTATGTTGCCCGTCAACCAGTTCATTCTTGGATTCAGCCCTGCGGTTGCTGTAGGCACTTCATTATTTGCCGCCATCTTTACTACCACATCCGGCGCTTACGGTCATTTTCGCAACGGCAATGTTCAGGTAGTAAGTGCTTTGCTGATCGGCGGCGGAGGGCTGGCCGGAGTGCTGCTGGGCTCATATGTGTTCAAGGCTTATCTGAGCGATAACACCGCTATATTGGAAAAATTGCTGGGCTTACTCTTCCTCTTCATGGCAATTCACATGGGCCGGGAAACCTACCGGGAATGGCGCCAGGGGGAAACTGAAATCCGGCCACAGCGAGCACCGTATAAATACCAGAGCTTGCTGTTGGCGCTGCTGGGGCTGTTGACCGGAACTATGGCCGGAGTTTTTGGCGTTGGGGGAGGCTTTATCCTGGTACCAGTCTTAATCTGGTGCTTCGCCGCCAAGCCTTATGAAGCAGTAGGAACCACCCTGCTGGCTATGCTGCCCTATATCGCTGCCGGAGCCGTAATAAAAACCCATCAGAACTTTGTCAACCTGCCCTCCGGGTTACTACTGGGACTGGGAGCCATAGCCGGGGCTCAGTTAGGTGTAGTATTAAGCCGTAACATAAACCAGCTTATCTTTAAACTAATATTCACCCTGATATTTCTATATCTCTCGGGGCAATACCTCTCTCCTCTATTGAAATAATTAATTAACTAAAAATATAACCACCAGTCTAGGATTTGTGCCCATTAACTGGTAGTCCCCATTTTGCCCTAAATTCTAGTGTTATAACTGGCCTTTAATAGGCTCTAGAGGTTACGCGTTAACCATATTCTTACATTCGGCAGCACATTACTGACATGTTCTCGCTTGCCTTGCCACTTTCCACCACATTCGTATTTTTGCCCATTATAAAAGCAATGAAAAAGGAGCAAAAACGTCCCCTTGCTTCCTATTGCGTTAAATCTTTTATGTTACAATTGTTTAGGTATTATGAATTAGCAGGAGCCATCGTTATGCAGAACAAAAAAGGTATATCGCAGGTTGAAGTTTTTTTTGTGGATCCTATGTCATACCACAATCTGGCCGGGTATGATTTTGAATTATTATCAAATATCGATGAAAACATAAAAGTTAGCTTTTACGCCAACGAAAAACTTAACCTGTCCATTCCTAATGCCAATATAAAAAAGATATATCATTACTCTCAAAAAAAAGGGCTATTCAAGACCGTAAGCTACCTAAAATCGCAAATGATCCTGCTTCGCGACATAAGGAAAACAAAACCGGACATCGTTCATTTTCAATGGTTGAAATTGCCCCTTATCGATTATTGGTTTTTAGCTTATATTAAAAAATATTCCAGGATCATCTATACATCTCACGACGCCCTTACGCACCATGACGAAAGAAAATACAAAGCAAGCTTTATCAAGATCTTAAAAATTGTTGATCAGGTAATTGTTCACACCCCCACCAGCAAACTAGATCTAGCAGCTTTCATTGATGGAGATAAGATAGAAACAATAAAGCATGGCCTACTGAATCTTGAAAAGTACTTTAAACCCGAAATTAGCGGCCAACAATTAAAAAAAGAGTTGGATATCGGAAACGAAATGGTTTTTTCAGCTTTAGGAACGATGGATTATTATAAGGGAACGGATTTACTCATAGAGGCCTGGCAATCTTCTGCAATATTAAGGGAATCCAAAAAAGTAAAACTAATTATTGCCGGTAAAAACAAAATGGGGCTGCAAAGGGAAGCAATACGGGCTGAAAATGTCATTTTCATTGATCGTTTTATTCCTGATGAAGAATTTACCGCGCTAATTAAACTGTCTGACCTAATATTATTGCCTTATCGTCGAATTTCACAGAGCGGACTTCTATTATCGGCAATTGCCGAGGAAAAAAAGGTACTGGTCTCTACTGCCGGCGAATTGTTACAACCTTTCGAGTACGGAAATATTGGATGGATCTTGCATCAAAATGACCTTGGCGGGCTGCGCACCCTGCTGGAGAGGATAGCTGTATGCCCTGAGGATGTGACCAAGCCTGTTGATCAGATAATTTGGGTTCAAATCAAGGCGGATTATGATTGGGCTGAAATCGGTGCTCAAACCAGTCATCTATATCTAAGAATTGCACTCGATCGCGTGGACAATACAAAAGGGTTTAAATGTTCTGATGAGTAAGACTGAAAAAACCGCTGCCGTAATTACATTTATAATATTATTGTCCAATGTTATTGGCTTCTTGAGAGAAATGCTGCTAGCCAAGTATTTTGGCGCAACTTACATTATAGATTCTTATTTAATGGCGCAATCGATTGCCTTTATTCTGTTTACAGGAATGATGGCTGCCATTGCCACCAGTTTTGTCCCTCTGTACAGCAACATAAAAGAGGAATATGGATTCGAGAGCAGTAATCTCTTTACCAGCGGAGTCATTAATGTGACTTTTATATTTGCCGCAGGCCTTGCATTGATAGGCTTTATTTTCGCCGATCCCATCGTATCAGTGATCGCTTATGGTTTTTCTGGGCAGGCACATCTTTTGACGGTACATTATGTTCGTATAGGTTTTATGGTTGCCAGCATTTTTTCTATTAATGAAATTGTAAAGACTTTTTTGCACTGTAATGAGGGGTTCGTCTACGAAAAAATGGCCGGGCTAATAGTCAATGTCGTAAATATTATTTTGATCACCCTGAGCGCCATATTTGATTACACATGGTTGATGTATGGTTACTTGCTGGGATATAGCGCAAATTTATTAATATGCTTGTACTTAGCACATTTAAAGGGACTTCGTTACAAAATCAACCTTCCCGACCGGCAAACCATCAAGAGAATATTGATACTGGTCTTACCTGTATTTATAGGCAGTACTGCCGGGCAAATCAACAGTCTGGTGGATAAGTTCCTGGCCTCTGGTCTGGGTGAAGGCAGTGTAGCGTTTTTGGGATATGCAGGTACCGTTAATGGTATGCTGATGACCCTGTTCACTGCAGCCTTATATTTGATGATATTCCCCAATCTATCAACCCATATTGCCAAAGGCGATATGGGTCACTTTAAAGATGCATTTTCTCGGGCAATGATTCTGTTAATTATAATACTGACTCCTTTGACATTTGGCACCATTGCCCTGGCTGAACCGGGGATAGCCGTGCTTTATCAAAGGGGGCAGTTCGGGGCTGATGAAGTGTTGAAAACCGCCGGGGTACTGGCTTACTTTAGTATTGGTATGCTGGGGGCAGGACTAAATGGACTTATTGCGAAGGCCTTTTACGCTGTCCAGGACAGCAAAACCCCTATGCAGATTGGTTTCCTGGCTATCCTGCTGAACATTACGTTTAGTCTATTGCTGATTAAATCAATGGCATATAATGGCCTGGCCCTGGCAACTAGTCTGGCAGCTATGCTGGTCGTAATTCCCTATGCTATATTGTTAAGAAAGAAAGTTGGGCAGCTCAACTATGGGCACGCGTTTATTATCCTATTGAAGAGCACTGGCGCGGCATTGCTGATGAGTATTGCCGCGCAGGTAATTTATCGGGTCCTGATAAACACTCTCACAAACGGTTTATTAAGCCAACTTGTTGCATTATTGATAGCAGTTGGCGGGGGTATAATTATTTATCTGGTTTTAATGTGGGTGTTGCGGGTAAAAGAAATAGCTGTTATCCTAAACAGCCTCATCGGCATTAGAAAAGAACTATTTAGAACGGGTTAAGGTATGAAGAGTATGAAGATAGGAATTGATGCCAGCTTTTTAAATCGTAGCCACAGCGGCGGTAAAGAGCAGGTGCTATTTAATTTGCTAAAGGGATTTCAAGCCCTGGGAAAGGCTCGGAACATCCATATTTTCGCCTATAATTATTCCGCAGATGTCATTAAAGGTTTAATCCCTGATGCCACCTTCACCTTTATTCCTTATAAAAATACTTCTTTAAAGAAGACGATTGCGGATAGCTTATTTAAAACCTTCAAGCTTACTCGTCTAGTGAAGCAGCACGAGATTGATGTGCTTTTTTTCCCGCATTATAATACCGGCTTAAAAAGGTTTGCAATACCCACGGTTGTATTACCGCATGATATTCAGATAATAAGCCAGGCCGGTCGATTTGGCCTTAAGGACCGAATAGTATACGGATTGCAGTACTACTTTGATTTTAAGCTTCGCACCAGGATCATCGCGATTTCTGATTATGATTACAGAGAGATAGTGAAGTACTATCCTCGACATCAGTCAAAAATCAGCAGGATTTATAATCCGATTGATACTGATTTCTCCATTCCACCGGGAAGATATATAGACGTTGCCCCTTATTTATGCGCAATAAACATTGCATATGTTCATAAAAATACGATTACTTTAATCAAAGCGTTTGAAAAAATATTGCCCCAAATTGATCACAACCTGATCTTAATCGGCCGCGTCAATCAAGAGACAGAATTCTTGCAGACTTATGTAAGGGAACACAACCTGGGAAAAAGAGTAACATTCACAGGATTCCTGAATGATCAGGAACTTAACGAGGTATTATATCATGCTTCTTTGTATGTCAATCCTTCGCTTTTTGAAGGCTTCGGTATGACAGCCATCGAGGCGGCCATTCGCTGTGTTCCTGTTATATCATCTATGACAGGGGCTACGCCGGAAGTTACCAGGAATCTATTAAACTATTATCACCCTGCTGATGATTATGAACTTTTAGCGGAAAAGATGCTGGAGATTTTGAACACAGAACAATCACTGCCAAAACTCGAAGCAATTAGAGAGGAATATCTGGCATGCTATGCTTATACTAAAGTCAGCCAGAGTTATTATGAGTTTTTTGAAGGACTGATGAAATGAAGATTGCTGTAAATCTCACTTATCTAAACGATGGAAAACAACCTGAAGGTATCGGTCAATTTGCATTGAATCTTTTTAAAGGCATGCAGGCTATTGGTAAGCTGGACAAAAATTTTCATTTATTTGTCGCGGACAGTTTCTACGAAAAAGGGGTTAGCTTATTTCCAGCAGCGGAGATTGTTCCCATTGGGGTTATTGGTGAGTTTTATAACTTGAACAAATATCATCGTTTTTTAAAATGGTTGTATATAGATCGGCACCTGGTACCCCACTTCCTAAATAAAGCCCGTTATGATCTCTTATTTCACCCATTTAACGCAGTTAATGATTATATTAGCAATAAAATCCCCACGCTTATTACCATCCACGATTTGTTCTTCAAAAATTATCCAGAGGAGTTAAGCCATAAATATTTAAAATATGTTAAGTACAGATATGAAAACTTAATTTATGAATCCAATCATATTGTTGTTCCTTCGCGATTTGTTAGACAGGATATTTTGAAATACTACCCTGCTGCAGACCCCAGTAAAATTACAGTTATTAACAATCCGATATGGATCGATTGGGAAAATACCAGGGAATTTCCGGTAATAAAGCCCTATATTTTAAGTGTAAATTCCATGCGCAACCATAAAAATCTCGTTACCTTGTTAAAAGCGTTCCAACTTATTCAGGACAAAGTAGATCATTACCTGGTCCTGACCGGGGGCAAAGGGGATAATCGCCTGGAGCCCGAATTATATGCCTCTCAGAATAATATCAAAAAATTGATCGTGACCGGCTATGTATCGGATGACCACAGAAATTATTTATATCAGAATGCAGATCTATTTGTTTCACCATCACTTCATGAGGGCTTCGGTATGACACCCGTGGAAGCAGCGTTGTTCGAGACACCGGTGTTGACTACGCGTGAGACGAGTATACCGGAGGTTACAAGAAATATGGTAAATTATTATGAGCCTGCTGAAGATCACAACGCATTAGCCGCACGAATACTGAACCTTTTAGAGCATAGACCACCCCAAAGCGAACTTCTACACATAAAGGAAACCCTGGCTCAGGAATATGATCCAAAGAAAATTGCGGCATTATATTTTGATGTGTTCGAACGTCTGGTCCGGAGGTGAACTATGGAACCGCTGGTATCGATTATTACAGCTGCCTATAATTCAGAAAGAACGATTTATGAAACAATTCAATCTGTTATCATGCAAAATTATGACAACTGGGAAATGATAATTGTAGATGATGGGTCAACCGACCACAGTGTTGAGTGGATAGGGAATATCATTAAAGCAGAGAGCCGGATCAGGTTGCTTAAAAATAGCGACAATAGAGGTCCGGCCCTATCGAGAAATCTGGGTTTAAAAGAAGCCAGGGGCAAGTATATCACCTTCATTGACAGTGATGATATCTGGCTGGAACAATTCCTTTCCAGTACCATATCACTGATGGAAAATGAAGGTTATCCTTTGGTGTTTTCATCCTATCGGCGAATCAGTGAAGATAGATGTGAAAACTTTGGGAACTTTATTGTACCTGATAAGGTGAGCTATTCCATGCTTCTGAAAACCAATTACATCTCATGCCTGACAGCTGTGTATAATTCAGAAATAGTTGGAAAACGGTACTTTAATACTAGCATCCCATTATTTGAAGATTATTTATACTGGTTGACCATATTAAAAGAAGGTTATGTAGCCCATGGACAAAAAGAGGTTTTGGCGCTGTACAGAATCAGAAGGGGTTCTGTTTCCAGAAACAAATTGGGCGGTTATAAATATATCTGGGCAATACATAAAAATATAGAAAGAGTTCCCTTCTACAAGCGGGTGTATTTGATTATATGCTATGCATTGTACGGGATAAGAAAAAATTATCCGTTTATATTTCTAAAATAGGCGAAATTCAGCTTCAAATATCCTCCGATCGACTGCCAGACTATTTATTAAGAGGTAAAAAACATGGGATTCAAAGACAAGTTTTTACTAGGATTCTGGAATGTTGGAGTAGTGGAATCTAATATTGAAGATGTATTCAACAATCCAAATAACATGAAAATACGCTGGGTTCGGCATAGATATAGGGATCGTTATTTTGCAGACCCCTTTCTTTGTGATCAAGACCAAAAATACTACTATGTTTTAGTTGAGGAATATATATTTTACGAAGACAAAGGGAAAATATCTCGTTTAACAATTGATAAAAAAACCATGAAGTTGGTACATAAAGAACTTATTTTAAATGATAATCACCACCTGTCATATCCTTATATATTTGATGATTATATAATACCGGAAGGATATCGCAGCGGTGCTACATATGCTTATAAAAAAATAAATGGGGGTGAGAGCTACCAACGAATCAAATTAATTGATAATGCCTTAATAGATCCAACATTGCTAAAGTACGACGATAGATTTTGGATTTTTGCAACCACCAAAGAAACTCCAGCAGATGCAGTATCAAAACTAAGCATATTCCACTCTGATCAATTTGGAGCATTTAACCCACATGAAAATAATCCTGTAAAAAATGATATAAAATCAGCGCGTCCCAGCGGTAATTTTTTTGAATACCAGGGTAAATTATACAGACCTGCAATGGATTGCGAGAAGACATATGGACATCGGATTAGAATAATGGAAGTTAAAAAATTATCTGCACAAGATTATGAAGAGCAGGAAGTAATGGTATTGCCCAGCAAACATCCTTCTCCGTACAATATTGGATTGCATACTTTTAATGTATATGATAATTGTATAGTTGTTGACGGGTATGGTGAATATTACAGTTATTTACTAAAGCCATGTTTCGTAAAACTTAGAAAATTATTGCAGCTTATATACAATAGACATGATAATAAAGGGAAAGAGATTATTTGCGAATTGGAAATATAAGGTTAAATAATGTTTGCTGAAACAACAATTACGGTCATTACCACTATATTTTGCGTTAAAATGCATAAAGATAAGAATTACAACTCAAATGATGATTTATCAGGCAGTAATTGATTAAATTGCTTTTTAACTTTTTCTTTTTTTTCATAAAAATTGAATTCTGATATACTATCGTTAATGCAAATCATTTTGTATTTTTTTGAGGACATAACATGGAATAGTTCCTCATCATTTTCCCCCAATAAAAAGAACCGCCCGCAATTAGTCCCTCTCGGGTAAAACTTCCCAGTTGCAAACTGCCAATAGGAAAAAACGTACTGATTAACATCATTGACAGTACGGAATTTATTTAACGATGTAGCATCTAGTATCTCAGGTTCTTTTTCCCACACTTCTTTAAATGTTGATTTCAAAAAAGAGTTCGGCAGATGAAAGTTATAAAATCCAGAAAAGCCCCCAACAGGGGCATAAAATATATTATGCAATAAAAGCTTTCCATATTTTAAACTAAACCACTTGCTCAAATTTTTGTTCAAGACTCTTCTTTTTGAAAATTCATGATTAATAATCGAAAGGTTATTAATTAAATAGTGAAAAAAAGGATCTTTAGGAACCCAAGGTACAAGGGTTGACATGATTCCACTGTCACAAGGAAGACCTTTTTTAAAAAAGTCTGTTGGCTGCATATAGTCCATAATGAATGTGTCATCGTTAAAATAAACAAATTGTTCTTCTAATCCTTCTATTCTATGAAGATTCAACTCAATAGAATGAGAATTGAATGTCGGGAGATATGCTTTGGGCATATAATCTGAATGCTTGACGATATTCAGCTTTGTATGATTGATATTCAACCACTTTGGTAAATGACCGCAGGTTACGAAATGAATTTTATTGACCCATGGTGTAAATTTCTCTACACCTCTAAACCAATATTGCAGGTTATCCCAATCTCTATATAAATTCGCTGTAGATTCATCTTCTCTTCTCAGATATCTATTTTTGATTTTTTGCCATTCCTTGTCATGTCCGTCAACCCAAGTAATTACGAAATCAATATGGTTATTCATCTCTTCCCCTTACATACAACGTTCTAACTGATTCCTGTTATACGTGCGATTTGCCCCTGCCTTAAACATTCACTTCTCTTAATCTTTTAACGTTCCCCTGCTTCTTTTATCCAAACATGGCCAGCAGGAAGCCCGCAGCCACTGCAGATCCTATAACACCCGCAACATTGGGCCCCATGGCATGCATGAGCAGGTAGTTGGCTGGATTGGCTTTTTGCCCTTCTACCTGGGATACCCTGGCAGCCATAGGAACTGCAGAAACACCTGCGGAACCGATGAGAGGATTGACTTTTCCGCCGGAAAGGAAGCACATGAGCTTACCCAACAGCAAACCACCCACAGTGCTAAATATGAATGCCATCAACCCCAATACTATGATCTTAAGGGTTTCAGGCCTTAAGAATGTTTCTGCAACAGCCGTAGCACCTACAGTAGTCCCCAGGAAGATAGTCACGATATTGATTAGTTCGTTTTGGACAGTATTACTAAGCCTTTCCACAACACCGGATTCCCTGAAGAGATTACCCAGCATCAGCATACCGATAAGAGAGGCAACGGAGGGAAGCAACATGCAAACCAAAATAGTTACAACTACAGGAAATACGATTCGTTCAAGCTTAGAGACTTCTCTAAGCTGTACCATTTCAATTTTTCTTTCTTTTTCAGTGGTGAGAAGCCTCATGATAGGCGGTTGAATCATAGGAATTAGCGCCATATAAGAATAGGCTGCAATGGCGATGGGCGGAAGCAATTCAGGCGCAAGCTTGGTGGTAAGGAAGATTGCAGTTGGGCCGTCAGCACCTCCAATAATCGCAATAGATGCAGCCTCCTGAGGATTGAAGCCCAGGAAAATCGCAACAATAAACGCAACATAAATACCCAGCTGTGCTGCCGCTCCAAGAAATAAGCTGGAAGGCCTTGCAATCAGGGGGCCGAAATCCGTCATGGCCCCAATGCCCAGGAATATCAGGGAAGGATAAATTCCCAGCTTTACTCCTTGATAAAGGTAATAAAGAAGTCCTCCTGGTCCGGAATGGTCAGCAGGCGGTGGTGCCATTAGGTTAGCCATAGGCAGGTTCGCCAGAAGTACACCAAATGCGATAGGCAAAAGCAACAAAGGTTCATACTTTTTCACGATTGCCATATAGATCAGGATACCTGCCACACAGATCATCAGCAGTTGCTGCCAGGTCATGGCTGGAAAACCCGAATCGTTCCATATTTTTAAGAGTGTATCAACTAAAGAGTAAGACATTATTATTCCCCCCGCTACTGCAACGCAAGAAGGATGTCACCTGTTGATACAGACGCTCCTTTAGCAACCATAATCTGAGAAACCATTCCATCTCTCGGAGCATTAATCTCAGTTTCCATTTTCATGGCCTCAAGAATAAGTAAAACATCACCTTTTTTCACTGAAGCACCTGGATGAACATTCACAGCAAGGATGCTCCCCGGTATGGGAGCCTTCAGAGACTCGCCCGAGACTGTATTAGCCTGGGTTGCCGGCACAGCAGGCGCCGCCGTTTCTGCAGGCACAGCGGATACGGGTGCAGCTGCATGTACAGGTACTACAGCAGCTTGAGTAGTCTTTACGATACTTGCTTGTCCTTTTTCAACTTCAACTTCATAATTCTTATCATTGATTGTTACAATGTATTTCATCCCCATTACCCCCTATATTAGGCTTTGTATGTTCTAATCAATTACCTTGATCATCTTGAATTGCAGTTCGGACAGAGGAATTTGGCACTCATCGCTGACGATGGCCATAATCATAGCAGCCGTTTTCTCATCAACACCTAAAAGCTTTAATTCACCTGCAGACCATCCTTCATCAACTATTTCGGCCACTTCTGCTGTAACGGCCATTTCTGCCTCAGCCAGGGCATTGCCTGTATCTGTTCTTTTGGTCGCGGCTGTATATCCCAGAACCACAGACTGAAGCTTTATCAAAAAGCTCAGCAGAATCAGCATTAGAAACACAACCGCCAGACCTAGCAGGGATACTATCAAGCTATCTACTAAAGTCATAAACGCCCTCCTTTAGACTTTCGTTATGGTATAATTCACCTTTAAAGCAGCGCTTTCTTCTCTATCCTTTAAGAATTTCTCAGCAATCTGCGGGAAGGCGATATAGGACAGCACATCTTCATCGTTTTTGGCCATGCTGCCTATCCTTTTCTTCGCCTTTTCAAATTCGGGTTCTATGGTGTCTGCAAATCTATGGGTGATAGGCTTTTCATCTCCCAGAACCTTTTTCATAAGCTCTGCATCCACTTCACCGGGAGACTTGCCATATTCACCTTTCAAGTAGGACCTTACTTCCTTGGACACGCTCTTGTATCTTTCTCTAAGCAGCACATTGGTAGTTGCCTGAACGCCAACAATTTGACTCATCGGGGTCACAAGTGGAGGGTATCCCAGGTCTTTTCTGACTCGAGGAGTTTCCTGCAGCACTTCTCCCAGCTTGTCCAAAGCATTTTGCTGCTTCAACTGGGCAATGAGATTTGAAAGCATTCCTCCCGGCACCTGATAAACGAGGCCATCTGTATCTGAGCCGAGCACATAGTGCTCCAGCAGGCCGGATTGAATATATTTATCTTTGACAGGTTTAAAGAAATCGTTAATTTCTTTAAGAATATCTTCGTTGAGTCCTGTTTCATAGCCCGACTGCTTCAATGCGAAATGCAAGGATTCAGTGGCAGGCTGAGAGGTTCCACCGGAAAAAACGGAAATAGCACAATCGATGCCATCACAGCCAGCTTCAATGGCCTTAAAATAGGTTATCGGGCCAAGACCTGTGGTGGAATGGGTATGAAGCACAATAGGCTTTTTGACAGTTTCCTTCAGTGCCCTGATCAAGTCATAAGCTTCCTGAGGGCCCATGATTCCTGACATGTCCTTAATACAAATAGAGTCTACCCCCATCTCTTCCAGTTGTTTTCCCAACTTCACATAGGTTTCAATATTATGAATGGGGCTTAAAGTATAGCAAATAGCCCCCTGTGCATGACCTCCGCTTTTTAAGGTCTGATCCACAGCCACTTCAATATTTCGGAAATCGTTAAGGGCATCAAATATTCTCAGGATGTCTATTCCATTTTGGATGGAATGTTCAACAAACTTTCTGACCACGTCATCGGAGTAATGCTTGTAGCCCAGTAGATTCTGACCCCTTAAAAGCATCTGGAGCTTGGTCTTCTTGATTTTCGATTTGATTTTTCTAAGTCTTTCCCAGGGATCCTCATTCAAATACCTGAGACAGGAGTCAAAAGTTGCTCCACCCCAGCATTCAACAGAATGATAGCCAGCCTCATCGATCTTTTCGAGAATTCCTTCAAAATCACTAAAAGGCATTCTGGTAGCAATCAAAGACTGGTTTGCATCTCTTAAAACAGTTTCTGTAATATTTATCTTCATAAATTCACTCCATTCTGCATTATTGTATATTAATCTAAAATTGCCGAATAGCAAAAAATAATTTCAAATCCAATTCCTGGCACCCAGAGTTTATTCTAAAACCTTCAAATAAAGCAATTCAGAATTTAAACTTCAACACTCTAACGCAAAATCCTCCATATTTGCGCATACTTATTCATGTATACAACAAAATACACTCCCAAAGTAAAAATTTCCCTCAAACCACCCGTCTGAGGGAATATAAAAAAGGATATTTAAGTCTTTTTTGCCTTTAGCTTTCCGAAAATATTTACATATCAATATCTACATGCAAATCTATCTCCATAACAAATTACCACCCGGATATTCTCTGATGATTATGTCATGCCAATGCCGTTTGAAGATGAGTATTCTCAGTGG
>ENA-UOOH01001512-UOOH01001512.1-fermentation-metagenome-genome-assembly--contig:-NODE-1512-length-22511-cov-11.110394_pt1 | contig 22511 bp, 19 predicted proteins | sample MGYA00245778_ERZ724025 | MGnify/ENA primary metagenome ERZ724025 (study PRJEB28704, sample SAMN03018313) | fermentation metagenome | biome: anthropogenic terrestrial biome; feature: soil... | reverse complement strand
CGGCGGGCCGGTGGTGGCGGCAACTTGCCGCCGGGAGCTGTCTTATCCTGTCCCGCCAGACAGAACTTTCAATTTGCTTCATTCTAAACGGCGGGCCGGTGCCACGGCGACACGCCACGGCGGGCCGTGCCTGCGGATGCTATCCGCTGCCGGCTCAGCCGATGCTGGCGTCGGCGACCGCCGGGCCGTCGTCGTATCCGCCGACGTAGGCTTCGGCGCACGCGGTGAGCGGGACCACCTTTCCGGAATGATCCTTGGTGGTCAGGGCCTTCTTGCCGGCGTCGTACATCGGGGTCGCGTTCTGCAGAATCTGGATGGCGCCCTCGCCGGCGATGCCGTCGGCCGAGCCCTCATAGGCGGATTTGCCGTCGATCCAGAGCTTGACCTTGGTGGAGGAGCCGTCGTCCTTCAGGGCGAGGATGAAATAGTGGTACTTGTTGTCGCCGATTTTCACACCGGTGTCCTTCACGACTTCCTGCTTGACCGTTTTGCCGCTGCTGTCTTTGTAGTTGCGCTGAATCTGGACGTCGCCGCCGACGGTCGCAATCGCCAGCGCCTTGGTCACGGCGTCGTCGGAGAGCAGCTTCTGAGGGGCGGAGTCGCGGAAGACGACCAGCGCGTTTTCGACCTTGTCCTGCGGGCCGGTCACCTTTTCCTTAAATTTGAAGACGCCGTCGCCGTACTGCGCCGGCTGCCCGTCCTTGAGCAGCAGGGCGCTCGCGTAGTAGGAGTTCTTGGCCGGGTCCGTCTGAATCGCGCCGGAGGAATCCAGCGTGCCGGGGTTGCCCTTCAGCATGATAACGGGCGCTTTCTCCCCGCCGGGCGCGGCGATGGTCGCCGTGGTCGTGGTGTCGGCGGCGACCACGTTGGTCCTGTCCCAGTGGTCGGACTTCATGCTTCCCTTCTCGAATTTATCCAGCACAGTGGAAAAGTCCAGCGTCTGGCCGGAAGCGGCCCCGGAAGCCGAAGAGGTCCCGGCCGCGGAAGAAGCCTCGGACGCGGGCGCCGACGACGAAGCGGCGCTGCCGGCCGACGAGGCGTTCCCGCCGGAAGCGCACGCGGTGAACAGCACCGCGCCGGCCAGGGCGGCCGCGAGGGCGCACGCCATGGTCTTGGTCTGTTTGGAAGTTTTCATAAATCGTTCCTCCTGTTTTGCTTATTTGTCTGAACGGCGCCCGTCGGGCGCCGAATGACGGCTGTTTCTGATTCTGTCGAGCGCGGGAATTACAATTTTCAGGACCATACCGGTAATATACCCCATTATCACGCCGGCGATAATCAAAAGCGGCAGATAATAGGTGAAAAGGTTGGTGCCGAGAAGAAAAGAGGCGAGAATCAGCTGCCCCACATTGTGGGAAATCGCCCCGAAAATGCTGATGACCAGGTACGAGAGCCTTTTGCCCGCGAGCGCCGCCAGCAGAACCATCACGAGGGCCGAAAGGACGCCGCCCGCAAGGCTGATCAGGAACGCCGTGGCCCCCCGGATCAAAAAGACAAAGGCGGATTTGAGAAACACAATCAAAAACATCTGCTTCTTGCTCAGAAAGAACAGGCAGTACATGGTGACGATGTTGGCGAGGCCCAGTTTCACGCCCGGCGGCATCAGCGGCAGGGGGGGAATCAGGTACTCCACCCCCGTGAGGACAATCGCGAGGGCGTACAGAATGCCCATCAGCGCAATGTTGTAGGAGCTTGTTTTCTTCACTGTTTTCACCCCGCGTCCCTTTCCCCGCCCGCGCTCACGAAATATAGGTGTCGGGCGTCCCGTCCCCGCTTTCCCCGACGGCCACGAGCTTGACCGCGACCTTCCGGGGCAGGCAGGCGGCGCTTTCGCCGGGGCGGCTCAGATACCCGGCGTGGATGCAGAGCTGATCCGGGCAGGTGGAGGAGTAAAACCGGATTTTCCCGCCGCTGACCTGCAGCACGACTTCCGGCTGGCCCGGCACCGCAAACTTTTCTTCGACGCCGGGGTCCAGCTCCACAGTCTTGACCAGAGCGGAGTTGTAGTAGATCTTCGCCTGCACCCGCGCCGCCGGCCTGGCGGTCCAGTTGCGTATGCCGAGCCACCCGAACGCGACCAGCAGCAGCGCCCCGATGACGACCCAGTCCCGCTTCGACGCAAATCTGATTTTTTCGTCCGCCATCGCTCCGCCCCCTCAGAAAGGAAGGAATGCCGCAGCCGCGGCCGCGGCAATCAGCGCGGCCATCAGAAGCGTGAAGTTCCGCACGCTGTACGGGAAGGTCTCGCTTTTCGACTGCAGCTTCTGAAACGCCTTTATGTTTTTCCGCACCCAGAACAGCATCGGCAGCGCCGCAAGCACGTACGGGGGCAGAATCCCGAGCGCCGCGATGAAGGCCACCGCGGCGAACGCCAGGTAATAGTTTGCGGCGAAAAGGCGCAGGCCGCCGCGCGCGCCGATATAGGAGGGCAGCGTGCGGCGCCCGACCCGAAGGTCCGCCTGAAGGTCGCAGATATTGTTCGCCAGCATGATGTTCGCTATCCCCAGCATGGCCGGGACGCAGAGCGCGAAAAGCCGCAGCAGGCCCCACAGGTTCAGCTCGGCCTGCAGCGTCCACCCGCGCAGCGAAAGCTCCGCCAGGCTGCCGGCCGGGGCGTTGATGTAGACCGCCAGGAACGGAATCAGGAACCCCTCGAACACGCCGGAGAAGACCTCGCCCAGCGGCATGTGGGAAAGGGGCGCCGGCCCCCACGAGTACAGGATGCCGGCCAGAAAGCACAGCCCCCCGCACAGCAGGACCACCCACCCCGTCCGCGCGACGAGGAAAAGGGCCGCCGCGACGGCGAAGACCAGCAGAAAAACCAAGATGCGCTTCGCCGTGTTTCTGGCGAACTGCAGCGGCATCCCGTTCGTTTTGGTGTCCACATAGCTGTTCAGCCCGGTCACCGAAAGCTCGAAGGCCAGCATCGAGCAGAAGAACAGCGCGGTGTTCACCGGGTCGAAGCGCCGGTAGGCCGCCAGGGCGTAGAACAGCGCGTACAGAAACGGGAACACGCACGCCGTCTTGGCGGGGAGCTGCACGAACTCGACAAATCTCCGAAGGATACGACCGCCCCCTTCCGCTCAGTATCTGCGGAGCTTCACCTGTTCCAGAATCGGGCGGAGCAGCGCGCGCTTTTCCGGGTCCTCCAGGCGGCCGAGCACCCCGACGGCCTTTTTGTAGTACCGGCCGGCCACGCCGAGGGTCCGGTCCACGCCTCCGAGGCGGCACACTTCGGCGGCGACGGCCCGGCGCTCCTCCGGCGTGAGGTCGAAGCCGCGCAGCTCGCCCCGAATCTCCGGATTCTTGGCGATGGCGAAAATCAGGGGCAGGGTCACCACGCCCTCCGAAAGGTCTTTTTTTACGTTCTTGCCGGCCGTGGAGGGGTCGGAGCGGTAATCCATGCAGTCGTCCTCAAGCTGGAAAATCACCCCGATGTAATACCCCAGCCGCGCGAGCAGCCGGATCTCTTTCTCGGCGCAGCCGCCGAGCACGCCCCCCGCGTAGAGGGCAAGCGAGAACAGGGCGGCCGTCTTGCCCGCGATGATGCGCAGGTACCCCGCCGCGCTGAGGGAGGTGTCGCGGTTGTGCTCGTACTGGCGCAGCTCCCCCATGCAGATGCGGGTCATGCCGCGCGCGACGGTCATGAAGCGGTCCTGGTACCGCCTGGAAAGGTCCGCCGTCATCAGAAAGCACTTGCAGAACAGATAGTCGCCGCAGATGACGGCGGGCTTTTTGCCGAAGCGCCGCTGCACGCTCTGCCGGCCGCGCCGCACCGCGGAATCGTCGATCACGTCGTCGTGGACCAGCGTGGCCAGGTGCAGGATTTCGAGCGCCGCCGCCGCGGTGAGCGCGTCCCGCGGGACGAACCCCTCCCGGTCGGCGGCCGCGGCCAGCAGCAGCTGTGCGCGGAAGTTCTTTCCCCGCGAGGCCGCCAGGTGTTTCATCATGCCGCCGGCCGGCTCCGGCGAGTGGAGCAGGGCCCGGTCCATCAGCTCCGTGACCAGGGGAAGGGCGGCGTCGAACGGGACTTTCTCCGGCAGCTCCATCTCAGTCATTATAAATATACAGCTTCCTCACAAACCGGACGTTTTTCCAGTGCTTCTTCAGGGCGGGAATCACATAGTAGTCGAGGCCGAGCGTGTGGCCCGCGCCGAACAGCAGGGCGACCGCCGCGACCAGCATCCACCAGGTGCTCAGGTACATGCCGGTCGACATCAGGAACATCGCCTGCAGCGCGAGCGAAAACGCGGAGGAGAGGAACGTGAACAAGCCGAGAATCAGCAGAACGCCGAGCAGGATTTCGGAAATCACGACAAATTCCTGGAAAAACATCTGCGAGCCTTCGCTGCCGGTCACGAACGTGCCGTTGAACCAGTCCATCAGGCTGAAATGAATCTTCACGGCGTAATCCGTCGTCTTGACGAAAATCACGTGGAACATGCCGAGGATGTTCCAGTTTGCCAGAAGCTGGCCGGCGGGCTTTGCCGCCGCCGCCGCGTTCGACGCGGCCGTCGCGCTGGAGGTGGCGTCCCCGCCCCCGCCGGCCGCCGCGCCGTAGGCCAGCGTGTTGAACACGTCCGCCGCGCTCTTGAAATAGGCGGCCAGCTTGGGCGAGCCGAACCAGCCCTCGCCGATTTTTTCGATTCCCTCGTAAATCCAGAACGCGCCGAAGAACACGCGCAGCGGCACCAGCATGAAGCTCGGCGTGCGGTTCGAGAAATGCCCGCCGAGGAAACTGCGGCAGTGGCGCACCGTGAAGAACTCGTGTTTCACATAGCTGAAGACCTTGTTCCACCCCAGCACCTGGATGAAATAGATCACATAGACGAAGTGCTTGACGAACATGGCGAAAAAGGACGCCAGCGAGATTTTCCTCTTGGCGGAACCCACGTAGGCGACGCCGTAGCGCCCGCCGATGCTGAGCATGGCGCCGTGGAACTTCGGGGCGTATTTTTCGCGCTCGCCCTCGCCGGTAATCTCGGCGACGATGTTGTGGGCGACCGTCTCGGCGGAAGATTCCGCGTTCTCGACCATCTGCGGCACGGGCCGCTCCTCGCCCTCGGGGACGTAGAACACGTTGTCGCCCGCGACGTAGACGTCCGTGCGGCCCTGTGCGCGGAGGAAGGCGTCGGTCTGGATGCGGTGCCGCTTCGCCTGCCTGAGCGCGGTCGACTGCTCCGCAATGTCGGAGCTGGTGACGCCCGCCGTCCAGATGACGGTGTCCGTCTGCCTGCGGACGGTGTCCTTGCCGATGCGGTACTCAATGTACCCGTCCCCGATGGCGGTGATGCTTGCCCCGAGCGTGACCGTGACGCCCATTTTGCGCAGCCTTCTTTCCGCCTTGGCGGAGAGCTTCGGCGGGAAGGTGGGGACCGCCCGGTCGAGCATGTCGATGTCGACAATCTGCACCTCATCGCGGTCAATCTCGAACTCGTCGCACAGCACGGGGACCCATTCGGCCAGCTCGCCGGTCATCTCCACGCCGGTAAAGCCCGCGCCGGCGATGTAGAACGAGAGCATCTGCCTGCGCTTCTCGGGGTCCGGCTCCGAGACCGCGCCCTTGAACCGGTCGACGATATGGTTCCTGAGTCGGACGGCGTCGTCCAGCGACCACAGGCTGTAGGCGAACTTGTCCGCGCCGGGAATCCCGAAATAGATGGGCTTGGAGCCGGAGGCCAGCACCAGGTAGTCGTACCGGTACCGGCCGTTCCCGCCGGTCAGCGTCCTGGCGTCGTAATCGATGGAAGTGATGGTGTCGAGCTTCACGTCCACGCGGCGGCCCGCGAAGATGCGCTTCAAACTGAGCCGAACGCTGTCTTCCCCGACGCGGTTGGCGGCGACCTCCTGTATCTGCGTGAGCATAGTGTGGTACGGGTGCCGGTCAATCAGCGTGATTTTGACGTCGGGCTGTTTCTTCAGGCGCTTGGCCAGCTTTTTCGCGGTCAGCACCCCCGCGAACCCGGCGCCCAGCACAACGATATCTTTTCCCACGGTTCCCATTCCTTTCTCAGCTATGGAGTTCAAGACTCCTAAGAGTCTGACTTATCTTCTGCCGCGGTCGGCAAAGTCATGGATTTCTCCTGTCCCCATTTGACATTTTTCCCCGCATCCACAATAATAATGAGAGAGTATCGAATCAAATTTGCGCATGGAGACATCAAAACATGAAACGGATTCTGAAACGCATCCTGAGCCTTCTGGCGGCCGCCGCCCTGCTGCTGCCCGCCGCCTGCGGCAAAAAGAGCGGCAGCCCGTACCTCAGCGACACCAAGTTCCTGCTCAACACGACCTGCACCATCAGCCTTTACGACAAACAGGACCGCGCCGTGCTGGACCGGACTTTCCAGCTCTGCGCCCGCTACGACCGGCTGTTCAGCATGAACGACAGCCGCAGCGACGTCTATAAAATCAACCACGCAAAGGGGAAGGCGGTGCGGGTCGACCCCGAAACGGCCGCCGTGATTCGGCACGGCCTCGGCTACAGCAGAGAATCCGGAGGGCTGTTCGACATCACCGTCGGGGCGCTGACCTCGCTCTGGAACATCGAGGGCGAGCACCCCTCCGTGCCGCCGGAGGACCGCATCCGCGCGGCGATGAAGACCATCGACTACCGCGGCGTCGCCGTCCGCGGGAACACGGTCACCCTGAAAAACCCGGACGCCAGAATCGACCTGGGCGGCGTGGCAAAAGGGTTCATCGCCGACAAGCTCAAGGCGTTCCTGCTCTCGAACGGCGTGCACCGGGCCATCGTCAATCTCGGCGGCAACGTGGTGGTTCTCGGCTCCAAAGCCGAGAACACGCCGTGGATCGTCGGCGTGCAGCAGCCCTTCAAGGGAAAAAACGAGGACGTCGGCTATCTGTACGTAACGGACAAGTCCGTCGTGACCTCGGGCATCTACGAGCGCTATTTCGTCCAGAACGGCAGGCTCTACGCTCATATCCTGGACCCCCGCACCGGCTACCCGGTCGAGAACAACCTGAGCTCGGTCACCATCGTCTCGGACGAGTCGAAGCAGGGGGACGGCCTTTCGGCCGCCTGCTTTCTGCTCGGGGTGGAAAAAGCCACCCGCCTGGTCGAGTCGCTGCCCGGGGTGGAGGCGATCTTCATCACCAAGGACGGGAAAATCGTCACCACGCCGGGCATCAATAAAAAGATCAAATTCGTGCCCGCCGCGCAGGCCGAAAAAGAATCGCAGCCGGCGTCCGCGCCATAAAGAAACAGCTTATTCCGGCTTCCGCGCGGCGCCTTCGCAGGGGCACCGCGGCACCCAGTATGTATTTCCGCTGAAATCGACAAGCCCCTCCCGCTTCATGCGGGCCAGCTCCCGGGTCAGGGCGCTGCGGTCCACGCAGAGGTATTCCGCCGTTTCAATGCGACCCATCGGGCAGGTGAAGCGGCCGCCGCCCTTCCGCGTCTGCTGCGAGAACCATGTCAGCAGGCGCTCCCGGATGGTCCTGCGGGAGAGGATCTCCAGCCTTTCGAGCAGCAGCCGGTTCTTCCGCGCCATGATTTTCGCCAGGTTCTCAATCAGTCTGTGGTGGAACCCGCACGCGTTGCTGCACGTGCGCAGCACCCTGCGGAGAGGAAGGAACAGCACGACGCAGTCCGACGCGGCCTGAAAGGAAACGGAACTGCCGCTTTCTTCCGCGCAGATGAAATTTTCGCCGAACAGGTCCCCCTCCCCCACGGAATCCAGAAGAACTTTGTTGCCCCGCGCGTCCTCCTGAATCATGTGGACTGCGCCGCGGAGCAGCACGCCGGCCTGGTCGAGCCTGTCGCCCCCCAGCGAGATGAATTCCGACCTGCGGAACCTCTTTCTCACGGCGCCCAGGCAGCGGAGCATCCGCGGCAGTTCGTCCGGGCCGATGTTCTCAAAAAGCGGGATCCGCTCCAGCTCGGGCAGGCAGTCCTCCATTTTTACACACCTCTTTATTATAACCACAATCCGCGCGAATGTATGTTGCAGCTGCAACATACATTCGCACAAAACAAAAATAAAAAGTATCACTATTAATTTTGCGGCGACCGGAGCGGCCGGCCGCCCCGCTGAAGCTCCCGGCGCGCAGCGCCGTCTTTCCAAATCCTCCGCGGGTCGCAAAACTTCTCTATGATACAATTATACATTCTGTTTCGCATTTCATCAAGTCGTTTTGGAGCGGCCCGCGGCGGGACCCCTGCGGGACGCCGGAGAACCATGCGTGCGTTCGGGGATCAGGCATAATCCGGGGGACGCGGCTATAAAGATAAGGGACGGGGGGACGCGTCCTCGCCGCCCGCTCGTACGGAGAAGCGGTGACCGGGGCTTCAGGGAACTGTGCTGCCATCGGGCAGCGGGAGCTGTTTTGTCCTGTCCCGGCAAATCGGGCTTTTAATTTTCACCGTTCCCCACGCCGGGCCGAAACCGGCTCTGCCGGCGGCAGCTTGCCGTCTGCGAAAATGATGCACAGAATCAGCCGCTTAAAAAAATAAAAAACTGTAATATCCGGATTGTATTCGGGAGGGGAACAAGCTATAATTATAAAAACAGGCTATAATAATTTTAAAAAAGGTTGAACAATTGTATTCTTTTATTGCTGCAGTTTTCAACCCTGAAAGGAGCTGTTTTCCATGAAAGAATATCCGGCCGACCGAATCCTGAACATCGCGCTCGCGGGCCACAGCGGCGCGGGGAAGACCAGCCTTGCGGAGGCCATGCTGTACCTTTCCGGCGCCGCGGCCCGGCTGGGAAAGGTCGGCGACGGGACGACCGTCTGCGATTTCGACCCGGAGGAAATCCGGCGCAAAACGTCGGTGGCGACGTCGGCGGCTCCTTTCGAATGGAAAGACCACAAGATAAACCTGCTGGATTCGCCGGGCCTGTTCGACTTTGAGGGCGGCGTGTGCGAGGCCATGCGCGCGGCCGACACGGCGCTGATTACGATCTCCGGCAAAGAGGGCGTGGCCGTGGGCACCGAGAAGGCCGCCGCCGCGGCCGACCGGCGGCACCTGTCGAAAATTTTCTTCGTGAACGGCCTGTGCGACGAGAGCGCCGATTTCTACAAGGTCTTCGAGAATCTGAAGGCGTATTTCGGCCCGGCCGTGTGCCCCGTCGTCGTACCGTTCATCCAGAACGGAAAGGCCAACGTCTACGTCAACATGCTGGAGTTCAAGGCCTACGAGTACCGGCGCGGCAAGGCGGTGGAGGTCAGAATGCCGGACATGGGCGAGCGGCTGGACGGTCTGCGCACCGCGATTTACGAGGCCGTGGCCGAAACGGACGACGCCATGTTCGAGAAGTATTTCTCCGGCGAGCAGTTCACGCCGGAGGAGGTCATCCTGGGCATCAGCCGCGGCGTGAAGGCCGGCTCAGTGCTGCCGGTGTTCTGCGGCGACGCGCTGCTGCTCAACGGCATCGACCAGCTCCTGAACGGGCTGGTGTGGCTCGCGCCGCCGGCCTCTTCCCAGAAAGAGGCGGCCCAGGGCCCGGACGGCGGCACGGTCGAGATTGCGCCCGACCCGTCGGCCGAGCCGGCCGCCGTGGTGTTCCGGACCGTGGCCGACCCGTTCATCGGCAGGCTCTCTTACCTGCGGGTGGCGTCCGGGAAAATCCGGGGGGATTCGCAGCTTGTGGACATCCGCACGGGCGAGACCCTGCGCATCGGCAAGACGCTGTTCCTGCGCGGCAAGAAGCAGGAGGACGCCCCGTGCCTTTCGGCGGGGGACATCGGCGCGGTGCCGAAGCTGCAGGGGGTCCGCACGGGCGACACACTCTGCTCGCCCGGCCGCCGCGTGAAGCTGGCGGGCGTCGAGTACCCGGCCCCGACCCTCTCGATGGCCGTGCTCCCCAGAAACAGGGGGGAGGAGGACAAGGCCGCGCAGGGCATCCTCCGCCTGCAGGAGGAGGACCCGACCATCCGCTTCCGCACCGACCCGGAGACGCACCAGATGGTCCTTTCCGGCCTGGGGGAGCAGCACCTGGACGTGATTGCCGCGCGGCTCAAGAAGAAGTTCGGCGTCGAAGTCGCGCTGGAGCCCCCGCGCGTGGCCTACCGCGAGACCATCCGCAAAAAGGTGCAGGTCCAGGGCAAGTACAAGAAGCAGACCGGCGGGCACGGGCAGTACGGCGACGTGTGGATCGAGTTTGAGCCGTGCGGCAGCGAGGCGCTGGAGTTCGGCGAGCGCGTGGTGGGCGGCGCGGTGCCCAGGAACTTTTTCCCCGCCGTGGAGAAGGGCCTGCGCGACTGCGTCCGGCACGGCCCGCTCGCCGGCTACCCCGTGGTGGGCCTGCGCGCCACGCTGTACGACGGCTCCTACCACCCGGTGGACTCTTCCGAGATGTCGTTCAAGATGGCGGCGGCCATGGCTTACCGCGCCGGCCTGCCGAAAGCCGACCCCGTGCTGCTGGAGCCCATCGGCACCCTGAGGTGCACCGTGCCCGACGCCGACATGGGCGCCGTGATGGGCGAGGTCAACAAGCGGCGCGGCCGGGTGCTCGGCATGGAGCAGGCGGGCCGCGGCAGCCAGACGGTGCAGGCCGAGGTCCCCGAGGCCGAGATGCACGACTTCAGCACTTTCCTGCGCCAGGCGACGCGGGGGCGCGGCGGCTTCGCCTTCAAGTTCGCCCGGTATGCGGAGGTCCCCGAACCGGTGGCCCGGAAAATCGTCGGCGAGGCGCAGAAGCGGGAAGTTTCAGGATTGTGAATGTTTGCCGCCCCCCCGGCATATTTATTGCCTGAGGGGGCGGAGTCATCATGTTTGTACTGTCTTTCAAGCACAGCCGCAAAAGGCTCATCCTTGCGCTGGCGGTGCTGCTTGTGGCCGTGACGGTCGCCGTCGCGCTGGCCGCCGTGCACGGGGCGGAGCCGACGGCCGTGAGCGGGGGCAAAAAATACTCCCTTTCCGCGGAGGACAACGAGAAGCGGGCCGCGTTCTTCGGGCAGTTCGGCTGGCAGGCGAAAAGCGAGCCAGTCGGCACCGGGGAGGTGGCGATTCCCGAAAAATTCGACGACGTCTACACCAAATACAACAACATCCAGAAGGAGCAGGGCCTCGACCTTCAGCCCTACGCCGGCAAGACCTGCCAGAAATGGGTCTATGAGATCACCAACTACCCCGGGCAGAAGACCATGCGGGGGACCCTTCTCGTCTACGGCGGCAGGGTCGTCGGCGGCGATCTGAGCACCCCCGCGCTGGACGGCTTCATGACGGGGTTCGACGGCCAGAAGGCGAGCAAGGACTACAGCGCGAACGAGCCGACCCTGGCGCGGGACGCCAAGGGGTCGCTCGCGCCGCAGACCTCCTCGGCGCCGGCTTCTTCCGCGCCGGCCTCTTCCGCGCCGAAAAAAGAAAAGCCGGCTTCCTCCGCCGTCCCCGCGAACGCCTGGCCGACCGACTGACCGCTCGCCGCGGCCGGGCTGGGCGCGGCTTTTGAAACATCCAGTCGCCATAATGAACGAAAAAAAGGGACCGCTTTTGTGTCTTTTCCGAATTACCTAAAGCGGCTCCTTTAATTTTGGATAAAAAGAATCTGTAAAATCCGCGGCGCTTCTGCTATGATGGAAAGGTACCGCGCGGGCAGTTCCAAACCGGGCGGGGACGATTGCACGGAGCCCTTAGAATGCTGAATCTCAGGAGGTTTATTTATGGCGAGTGTGACACTGAAAAACGTCTGCAAGGTCTTTGAGGGGGGGACGAAGGCCGTTTCCGACTTCTCCCTGGAGGTCAAGGACAAGGAGTTCGTCATCCTGGTCGGCCCGTCCGGGTGCGGCAAATCCACCACCCTGCGCATGATTGCCGGCCTGGAGGAAATCACGTCGGGTGAGCTTTACATAGGCGACACCCTTGCCAACGACATCGCCCCGAAGGACCGCGACATCGCGATGGTCTTCCAGAACTACGCCCTGTACCCGCACATGACGGTCTACGACAACATGGCGTTCGGCCTGAAGCTGCGCAAGGTGCCGAAGGACGAAATCAAGCGCCGCGTGGAAGAGGCGGCCCGCACGCTCGACATCTCCCACCTGCTGGACCGCAAGCCGAAGGCGCTTTCCGGCGGCCAGCGGCAGCGCGTCGCGCTGGGGCGCGCCATCGTGCGCAACCCGAAGGTCTTCCTCCTCGACGAACCCCTCTCGAACCTGGACGCCAAGCTGCGCGCGCAGATGAGGACCGAAATCTCCAAGCTGCACAAGCGCCTGGGCACCACGTTCATCTATGTCACGCACGACCAGACGGAGGCCATGACGATGGGCGACCGCATCGTCGTGATGAAAGACGGCGTGATCCAGCAGGTGGATTCGCCGCAAAACCTGTACGACCGCCCCGTGAACCTGTTCGTGGGCGGGTTCATCGGCTCGCCGCAGATGAACTTCATCGACGGCGCCATCAGCAAAGAGGGCGGCGACTATTTCTTCGGGTTCGGCCAGTACAAAATCCGCATCCCCAAAGAGAAAAACAAGGACGACGTGCTGAAGGACTATGCCGGCAAAAAGGTCATCTTCGGCATCCGCCCCGAGAACGTCCACGACGAGCCGGACTTCCTCGCCAAAGTGCAGGAGGGCATCGTGGAGGCGGACGTGGAGGTCACCGAGCTGATGGGCTCTGAGACTTACCTGTACCTGAACTGCGAGCACACCCCCATCACCGCGCGCGTGAACCCCGCCACCACCGCCAAGACGGGCAACAGAATCAAGGTCGCGTTCGACCTGCCCAAGCTGCACCTGTTCGACCGGGAGACCGAAAAGACCATCGTGAACTGAGGCTGCAAAGCGAATATATATAAATAGGTATAGATAAGGCTGCGGCAAATCGTGCAAAACAAAACGGCTCTGCCGTTTTGCGGCTGTGCGGTTTTGCAGCCGGCCTGAGGGCCGCGCGGAATGCGCGGCCCCTGTTATTTTAAATATTTTTGGCCGGGGGAGAAATTAAGGTTGAAATTTGGGAAGAATTTATGTAAAATGAAAGGGTACCCTTTTATCTGAACACAATTCATCAATTTTCAATAGAAGCGAGGGAGTGCCATGTCTAACAGGCTGTTCCAGGGTGTGATCCACCAGATGCGCGACGCCATCGACAGAACCATCGGCATCGTGGACGAAACCTCCGTCATTATCGCGTGCAGCGAGCTGGGCCGCATCGGCGAGGTCAACGACAGCATCACGGCGGAGTCCTTTGCCGCGCCCGGCACCTTTGTGGTCAACGGCTATACGTACAAGTCCTTCGGGAACCGCCCGCGCCCCGAGTACGCGGTGTTCGTCTCCGGCAACGACCCGGAGGCGGCGCGCTACGCCTCGCTGCTGGCCATATCGCTCAGCACCATCAAGCAGTATTACGACGAGAAGTACGACCGGGGCAACTTCATCAAGAACGTGATTCTCGACAACATCCTCCCCGGCGACATCTACCTCAAGGCGCGGGAGCTGCGCTTCAACACCGAAATCAGCCGCGTGTGCCTGCTGATTAAGATTACGAACAAGACCGACATCTCTGCCTACGACGTGATCCAGAACCTGTTCCCCGACAAGAACAAGGACTTCGTAATCAACATCAACGAGACGGACATCGCCCTTGTCAAGGAAGTGCGGCCCGGCATCGAGCCGCGGGACATCGACAAGCTGGCCGGCTCCATCGTTGACACCCTCGGCAGCGAGTTCTACACCCACTGCGTCGTCGGCATCGGCACCATCGTGACCGGCATCAAGGACCTGGCCCGCTCGTTCAAGGAGGCGCAGATCGCCCTGGAGGTCGGCAAGGTCTTCGACACCGAGCGCGCCATCGTCAGCTACGACAACCTGGGCATCGCCCGCCTGATTTACCAGCTGCCCACCACCCTGTGCGAGGCGTTCCTCAAAGAGGTCTTCAAGCGCGGCTCCATCGATTCGCTGGACCACGAGACGCTGTTCACCATCCAGCGCTTTTTCGAGAACAACCTGAACGTCTCGGAAACCTCGCGCAAGCTGTTCGTCCACCGCAACACGCTGGTGTACCGGCTGGAGAAAATCAAAAAGATCACCGGGCTGGACCTGCGCCAGTTTGAAGACGCCATTGTGTTCAAGGTCGCGCTGATGGTGAAAAAGTACCTGGCTTCCAATCCCTCCAAGTTTTAGAGCAGTTCTTTTCCAGAAATTTATTGGCAACAACAAAGTAACAAAAATATTACAAAATTATTTTAAATTAGAATTATAAAAGCCCCGCCCATTGGTATCATGGATGCATGCCGGTGGGCTTTTCTGCGTTTCGGCCTGCTGTGGGAAAAACGGGATAGGACTGGATATGGGAGCGGATTGCAAGTGATAGTTTTTCAAAATGTAAGCAAGGTTTATCCCAACGGGACGCAGGCACTGAACCATATAAACCTGCGTGTGGAAGACGGGGAGTTCGTCTTCATCGTAGGCGCCTCGGGGGCGGGGAAAAGCACGTTTTTAAAACTGATTACCTGTGAAGAGCGCCCGACGGAGGGGGAAATTCTGGTAGGGGAGCAGAAGCTGTCGAACCTGCGGCGCGGCGACGTGCCCTACCTGCGGCGCATGATGGGCATGGTGTTCCAGGATTTCCGGCTCATCAGCAAGATGACGGTCTACGAGAACGTGGCGTTCGCCATGCACGTCGTCGGCGCCACAAGCCGTGAGATCCGGCGGCGCGTGCCGTACATACTGGGCCTGGTGAACCTGCAGGACAAGGCGCGCTGCCACCCGCGGGAGCTTTCGGGCGGCGAGCAGCAGCGCGTGGGGCTTGCCCGCGCGCTGGTCAACAACCCCAAACTGCTGATTGCGGACGAGCCCACGGGCAACGTGGACCCGGCGCTTTCGTTTGAGATTGTGGACCTCCTCAACGAAATCAACAAGCGCGGCACGACCGTGCTGATGGTCACGCACGAGCATTCGCTGGTCAAGCGGTTCCAGCGGCGCGTGGTCGAAATCAACCGGGGCTCCGTCGTGGCCGACAGCTGCAACTGGGGGGTGGCCCGCGCATGAAGAATTTTCGCTACCTGCTCAAAGAAGGCGTGCGGAACATCTGGAGCAACCGCACCATGTCGCTCGCCTCGGTGGGCGTGCTGGTCTCGTGCCTGCTGCTGACGGGGGCGGCGGTGCTGTTCTCCATGAACATCAACGCGGCCATGAAGACCATCGAGGGCACCAACTCCGTGCGGGTCTATATGAAAGAGGGCCTGCCGGTGCTCTCGGCGGTCAAGACGGGCGCCGAAATCAAGAAGCTCGACAACATCGCGAGCTGCAGATTCATCCCGAAAGACGACGCGATGGAGCGCATGATGGACATGCTGGGCGAAAAGGACGCCACCCTGCTGAACGGCATGACGGGGAAGGACAACCCCCTGCCGGACGCCTACCAGATCTCGTTCCGCGACCTGTCGAAATACAAGACCACGGTCGCCAGGATTCAGAAAATCAGCGGCGTGGGCAGCATCAACGACTATTCCGACATCGCGGCGAAGCTCACGAAGCTGGACCGCATCGTCACGACGGGCGGGTTCTGGATCATCCTGCTGCTGAGCCTCGTCTCGCTGTTCATCATCTCCAACACCATCCGCGTGACGATGTTCTCGCGCAGGCTGGAGATCAACATCATGAAGTCGGTCGGCGCGACCGACTGGTTCGTGCGCGTGCCGTTCATCGTGGAGGGCATGATTATCGGGCTGATTTCCGGGGCCGTCAGCAGCGGAATCCTGCACCTGCTCTACGGCAGCCTGACCCGGACGATCACGTCCATCGTCCATTTTTCGCCGATTGCGATGAGCGCCCTTTCGGGCCGCCTGACCGCGGCGTTCCTGCTGGCCGGCTGCCTGTTCGGCGCGCTGGGCGGCATCATTTCAATCGGGAGATACCTGAAGAAAGAGGGAGGCGAAATTGTTGACTGGTAGGCAGTTTTTAAGCAGCATCATGACTTCTACGGTTGCCCTGGCGCTGGTTCTGGCCGCTTCTGCCGGGACGGCCGCCCCGGCGCGGGCCGCCACGCTGGGCGAGCTGCGCCAGCAGCAGTCGTCCCTTCAGCAGCAGGGGCAGCAGCTGGACGGTCAGCTTCAGAAGCTGAAGAACGATAAGGCCCAGCAGCAGCAGTATCAGGCAACGCTCCGGGCAAAGGGAATGAACCTCGAGCAGCAAATCGACAGCAAAAACCAGCAGATTTGGGATTTGGACGCGGACATCTTTCAAAAGCAGAAAGTCATCGCCGAGAAACAGAAAGACATCGAAGCGGATTACGAAAAGCTGAAAGAGCGGGTCCGCGCGATTTACGAGACGGGCGAGGCCTCCAACCTGGAGATCCTGCTGAATGCGAAAAACATCATGGACCTCGCCGACAAGGCGGAGGTCCTGGAGGTCGTCTCCAAACACGACACGGCCCTCATCAACACGCTGAAAAGCGACCTGAACACCGTGAAGGAGCAGAAGGCGGCGATTGAGCAGAACCGCAAGTCGGTCAGCGATGCGAAGAAATCGCTGGAACAGAACCGGCAGCAGCTGACAGCGCTCGCCCAGGAGGCGGCGAAGACCAGCGCCAGGCTGGACCAGAACCAGCAGAAGCTGGAATCCGCCCAGGCGGACAACCAGCAGGCTCAGCAGGCGGCGGACGCGCTGGTCAGCCAGTGGCTTTCCGGCGCCGATACGTCCGAAGACAGCGGCGCGGCCCGCACTTCGGGCGGCGGTTCCGGCAGCGCTTCGGGCGGAAACTCCGGCGGCGGCACTTCCGGCCGCAGCTCGGGGAACCGCTCCGAATCACCTTCTTATACCCATTCCGACCCCGCGCCTTCTTCAGGCGGCAGCGCTTCCAGAATGGTCTCGGTGGCGGGCCGGTATATCGGCCGCAGCTATGAGTGGGGCGCCGCGGGGCCGAGCACGTTCGACTGCTCCGGCTTTGTGTCGTATGTCGCCAACCACAGCGGCTGGAATTTCGGCCGGAGGGACGTCGGCGGCCTTCACGCCCTGTGCAGCCCGGTCTCCAATCCGCAGCCGGGCGACCTCGTGTTCTACTCCGACTACGACCATGTGGGCATCTACATCGGCGGCGGCCGGGCCATCCAGTGCGACGGCGACCAGACCCACTCCAGGCCGGGGGTCGAGACCGTGAGCCTTTCCGGCTACTGGAGCGGGCGGATCGATTCTTTCGGCCGTCTGCCGTAAGCGGCAGGAGAAAAGATTCCATAAATTCGTTTCATAAAAAGCCTTGCAAACAGTTACAAAAGGGTTCCGTCCAGCCGCCCGACCGACGCGCTGGGCGGCCTGTTCTCAGTTAAAGGATAAGGGTACCGGAAAAAAAGGAGGCGAAATTGTTGGCTGGCAGGCGGATTGCGAAATGCGCGGCGGCGCTGGCGCTGGCGTTCCTTATTTTTGCCTCCGGGCAGGTCGGCGCGGCGCCGGCCGCCGCGTCTTCCTCCCTCGGCTCCCTGCGCCAGCAGCAGAGCCAGCTGGAGCGGCAGCAGCAGCAGATTGCGCAGCAGCTGAAAACGCTGAGGGACAACAAGGCGAAGCAGCTGGAGTATAAAAACAAGCTGGACGCGCAGATTACCAATAAGCAGAACCAGATTGACAACCTGAACCGGCAGATTGCCGGATACGACGCGGATATCCGGGAGAAGGAAGCCCAGATTGCCGGCAAGCAGCGCAGCATCGAGGCCGACACCGAAAAGTTCAAGGAGCGCGTGCGGGCCATGTACCTGACGGGCGAGGCCTCCAACCTCGAGATCATCCTGAACGCGAAAAACATCATGGACCTCGCCGACAAGGCGGAGATTCTAAAGGTGATTTCAAAGCACGACACCGCGCTGATTGAGCGGCTTAAAAGCGACATGGAGAGCGTGCGCAGGGAAAAGGAAGAAATCGAAACCGGCCGCAGGGCCGTGACGCAGGCAAAGTCTGAATACGAGCAGGACAAAAAAGACCTTGCCCAGCTTGAGAACGAGGCGGACAAAGTGCTCGCAGGCCTTTCCGCGGACGAAAGGCAGAAGGTCGCCGACAGCCAGAAGGTCCGGGAGCAGCGCGCGCAGGCCGACAAGGCCATCGACGACTGGTACCAGTCCTACTACCGCTCGCTGCAGCAGCACACCGGCGGCAGCACGGGCGGCGGCTCGAACGGCGGCGGCGGCTCCGGCGGCTATGTGAGCAGCGGCAAATTCGCCTGGCCGGTGCCGAGCTGCACCAACGTGACCAGCGGGTTCGGCCGGCGGAACATCGGCGGCGGGAGCGAGTTCCACAAGGGCGTCGACATTTCCCGCGGCGGCATTTACGGCGCGCCCATCGTGGCGGCGGATTCGGGCCGCGTGATCCAGGCGGGCATGGGCGTCTACGGCAGCGGATACGGCGGGTACGGCAACGTGGTCGCCATCGACCACGGGGGCGGCTACTCCACGCTGTACGGCCACATGGCCAGCGTGGCGGTCCATGACGGCCAGCAGGTCACAAAGGGGCAGATTATCGGCACGGTGGGCAGCACCGGCCAGTCGACCGGTCCCCACCTCCATTTTGAAATCCGAGTGAACGGCACCGCACAGAACCCGATGAACTGGTTCGGCTGAGGCGGGGCCGGCAGAGGGACGGGCGCAGGATGAAAAGGAAAATACCGTGGACCGCCGCCGTTTCCATCGCGGCGGTCACTGCGGCGGTCACGGTTTCGCTGACCTACGGCTATGCGATGGACAGCTTCAACCGGAAGGTCGCCGACGTGGACGCGCGGCAGGCTCTGTACACCAAACTGAGCGAAATCGACCGCAAGGTGCGGCAGGACTATTTCGGCAAAGTGGACGAGACCTCTCTGCGGGACGGCCTGTGCACCGGGTACGTGGCGGGGCTCGGCGACCCGCACGCGCAGTACCTTTCCGCCGAAAAGTACAAGGCGTACCGGGACTCCTCGCGTTCCGGCGGCACGGGCGCCGGCGTCACCACCGTGCAGGACGGGGACGGCAACATGGAGGTCATTGAGGTCGCGCCCGGCTCCCCGGCGGAGAAGGCGGGGGTTAAAAAGGGCGACACCATCATCGCCGTGAACGGCGACGACGTGGCGCGCATCACCTACGCCGCCGCGCTCAACCAGCTGGACGGGCCCGCGGGCACCAAGGTCACGTTCCGTCTTCTGCGCGCGGCGCAGGGGGCGGCGTCCGCCGCCGCGGCCCAGCCGGTGGAAATCACCGTTGTGCGGGGGGATTACCGCGTGCAGACCGTCGCGGCCTCGCTGCTGAGCGGAAATGTCGGCTTCCTGAAAATCAGCCGCTTTGCGGAGGACACGCCCGCCGAATTCAACGGCGCGCTCGCCCGCCTGATGCGCGGGGGCGCGTCCGGCCTTGTGATCGACCTGCGGAACAACAGTTCCGGCAGCATGGCCGCGGCCGCGGCGGTGCTGGATACCCTGCTGCCCGCCGGCAACACGGTCCTCAGCCGCGACCGGGCGGGCAGGGTCACGGTGGAGTCCGCATCGAAGGCGAACGAAATCCCGCTGCCGCTGAGCGTGCTCGTCAACGGCGGCACGTCCGGCGCGGCCGAGGTCTTCGCCGCGGACGTCCGGGACTTCCGGAAAGGGGTGCTCGTCGGCGAAAAGACGGCCGGCAACAGCGCCAAAACGGCGGCCGTTCCGCTTTCGGACGGCTCGGCGGTGGTGCTGCCCGTCGCGGAGTACCTGCCGGCGGGCAAAAAGCCGTTCGGCGGCACGGGCCTTTCCGCTGAGGTAGAGAAAGCCCTCCCGGAGAAGCAGCGGGCTCTGCTGGAGCGCAACGGCCTTGCCCCGGAGCAGGACGCGCAGGTCGCCGCGGCGGTGGCCGCGCTTGCGCGCCAGGGCGCCGCGCTCCGGCGGGCGCCGGCTGACGCGCGGAGTTGACAGACGGGCCCGGCTTCAGTATAATGGTTCTATTATCGGTTTATTCTGGTATTACCGGTTTATTCTGGCCTGCGGATCGGCTGCGGCCTTTTTGAAAGGGTGGTTTTCTCATTTGGTAAAGCAAATTCTTCTGACAAAAGAAGGACTTGAAAAGATGGAAGCCGAGCTTGACGAGCTCAAGGGCGTCAAGCGCAAGGAAGTGGCCGAAAAAATCAAGGTTGCCCTCTCGTTCGGGGACCTGTCCGAAAACAGCGAGTACGACGAGGCGAAGAACGAGCAGGCCATTGTGGAAGCGCGCATCGCGGACATCGAGGCCATGCTCAAGAACGTCAAGGTGCTCGACGAGAGCGAGCTCAGCTCCGAAAACATCCACATGGGGTCGAAAGTGGAGCTGCGCGTCGTGAACCCGAAGACCGGGAGCAGCCAGGTCATCAATTACAAAATCGTCGGCTCCAACGAGGCGGACCCCCTGAACGGCTGCATCTCGGACGAATCGGCCGTCGGGAAGGCTCTGCTGGACCGCGCCATCGGGGATAAGGTCGAAGTGGAAGTGCCTGCGGGAAAGATGGAGTACGAGGTTCTGACCATTTCCAAATAAATGCCGGGCAGGCGCGGGGGAAAAGCTCCGCCCTGCCCTTTTTTTATCGGCACGCAAATTTTGAAAGGCGGGAAAATACAAATGAGCGACGAAACGACGGGAACGCCGCAGGGCCCTGCGGAACAGCGGAACGAGGGCGAGGCCAAAATCCGGCGCGAAAAGCTGGCGGGCCTGCGCAGGGCGGGCAAGGACCCGTTCCTGATTACGACCTGCCCGCGCGACCACACGGCGCGGGAAATCCGCGACGGCTTCGCCGAGCTGGAAAACCGGGACGTCTGCATCGCGGGGCGCATCATGAGCTGGCGCGACATGGGCAAGGCCGGCTTCATGGACCTGTACGACCGCACCGGCCGCATCCAGATTTATCTGAAAATCGACCAGGTCGGGGAAGCGAGCTACTCCGACCTCAAAAATTACTGGGATGTCGGCGACATCATCGGCGTGAAGGGGTACGTGTTCAAGACGCGCCGGGGCGAAATCTCCGTCCATGCGCGGGAGATCCGCCTGCTGGCGAAGTCGCTGCTCCCCATGCCGGAGAAGTTCCACGGCCTGAAGGACACCGACCTGCGCTACCGCCAGAGATACGTCGACCTGATTGTCAACCCGGAGGTGAAGGAGACCTTCGTCCGCCGCAGCCGCATCATCCGCGCCGTCCGCGCCGTGCTGGACGGCCTGGGCTACGTCGAGGTGGAGACCCCGGTCCTCAACACCATCCCCGGCGGGGCGGCCGCGCGGCCGTTCGTCACCCACCACAACTCGCTGAACATCGACATGTACCTGCGCATCGCGACGGAACTGCACCTCAAGCGCCTGATTGTGGGCGGCATGGAGCGCGTGTATGAAATCGGCCGCATCTTCCGCAACGAGGGGATGGACGTGCGGCACAACCCGGAGTTCACCACGCTGGAGATGTACGAGGCCTACACCGACTACCGCGGCATGATGGAGCGGACCGAGAGCCTGCTCCGCGCCTGCGCGCAGGCGGCGTGCGGCGCCGGCCGCATTTCCTACCAGGGCGAAGAGCTCGACTTCTCGGCGCCGTTCCGCCGCGTCAGCATGAACGAGGCCATCCGGCAGGCCACGGGCGTCGACTTCCTCTCGTTCCGCGGCGACGCCGAAAAGGCGCGCGCGGCGGCCGCCCGCCTGGGGCTGGAGCCGAAGCCCGGCGCGGGGTGGGGCGACATCATGGCCCTCGCGTTCGACGAGAAAGTGGAGGGCGGGCTGGTCCAGCCCACGTTCGTCTACGACTACCCCGTGGAGGTCTCCCCGCTGACCAAGCGCAAGCGGGACATGCCCGAGATGGTCGAGCGGTTCGAGCTTTTCGCCGGCCGGCTGGAGCTGGCGAACGCCTACTCCGAGCTGAACGACCCCATCGACCAGCGCGCCCGCTTCGTGCGCCAGATGGAGCTGCGCGCGAAAGGCGACGAGGAGGCCAACATGATAGACGAGGATTTTCTCACGGCGCTGGAGTACGGCATGCCGCCGACCGGGGGCATGGGGATGGGCATCGACCGCCTGGTGATGCTCCTGACGGACAGCGCCTCCATCCGCGACGTGCTGCTGTTCCCCACGATGAAGCCGAAAGAGGAATAGCGCGATGGCGCGCGAAGGGTATCTTCTGCATGCGGGGGAGGACAGAATCCACGACCCGAAAGCGGAAAAAAAGGCGGACACGCCGCGCAAGAAGTGGGACAATTTCTGGTATTACCACAAAAAGCACGTGATTCTCGGCGTACTGGCCGCGGCGGCGGCCGTCTTTTTCATCCGCGACTCCATGGGCAGAGTCCAGCCGGACTACACGGTCGGCATGGCGACGCAGACTTTTTACCCCGACGAAGCGGCCGAAGCCCTCGAAAAAGCCATGGAGCCGTTCGGGAAGGACCTCAACGGCGACGGCCGCGTGGTCGTGCAGATTTCTCCCTATGTGCTGCCCGCAGAGGGAAGCGCGTCTTCCGGCATAGCGGACCCGCGGGCGGCGGCCGCCGGCCGGATGAAGTTCGTGGCGGACGTGAGCGCGGGCGAGAGCGCGATTTTCATCACGGACGACGCGACGTTCCGGCAGGTGGAGGCGCAGACGGGCCTCTTTGCCTATCTGGACGGCGGCACCCCAAAAAA
>ENA-UOOH01001511-UOOH01001511.1-fermentation-metagenome-genome-assembly--contig:-NODE-1511-length-22530-cov-4.707720_pt1 | contig 22530 bp, 20 predicted proteins | sample MGYA00245778_ERZ724025 | MGnify/ENA primary metagenome ERZ724025 (study PRJEB28704, sample SAMN03018313) | fermentation metagenome | biome: anthropogenic terrestrial biome; feature: soil; material... | reverse complement strand
GGGATCCCGATAAGGTCGCATTCACATTTGACCTCCAGGCACCTTCCCATTCCGAGAAGGTTTCCACAAACCAGAAAATAATCCGCGAATTCGCAAAGAAACAGGGCATCAAGCGCGTATTCGACATCAACCACGGCATTGGACAGCACGTAATGCTTGAAGCCGGAATGATCAAACCCGGCGATGTGGTCCTCGGAACAGACAGCCACATGAATCTCCTGGGCGGCGTTGGCGCCTTTGCGACAGGCGTCGGGAACTCAGACATCGCAGCTTCCTGGATCAACGGTACGAACTGGTTCCGCGTTCCCGAAACGATGAAGATCGAAGTAACGGGAAAATTCCAGAAGGGCGTCTGCATGAGAGACCTCCTCACCCACATCGTCGGAGACCTTGGCGCCGGCGGAATGGACTTCCTTGCAGTTGAATTCACAGGTGAGACGATCGAAAATTCGACCCTTGCAGACCGCATAACCCTCTGTTCAATGGTCACGGAGATGAGCGGAAAAGTTCCTATCATCATGCCGAACGGAGAAGTCCTGAAGTGGCTCGTCGAGCGCGCCGGACCCGAAGTAGAGCAGAGAGTGAAAGAGCTTTCGGCAGATGCTGACGCTGAATACTGCAAGGTCCTAAAGTACGATGTCACCAACCTTGAACCTCTTGCGTCGTGCCCGGATGCCCCGGACAACGTGAAGCCGGTCAGGGAAGTTGCAGGAGCAGCGGTAGACCAGGTCCACATCGGATCCTGCTCTAACGGGCGTTTTGAAGATATCAAGGCAGCTTATGACGTTCTGATCGCAGGCGGCGGTAAAGTCAGCCCCAAGGTCCGCACTATAATCACCCCCAGCACGACTGAAGTACAGCTTGCATGCGCGAAGGCAGGAATGATCGAGAAGTTCCTCGAAGCAGGCATCGTTTTCACCAACCCGACCTGCGCACTCTGTACAGCTGAACACTACGGTGCTCTTCCCAGCGGAGATGTCGGATGCTCGACCACGAACCGCAACTTCATCGGCAAGGTAGGCAAGGGAAGCCACACTTATCTTATGAGCCCTATGTCTGCAATGGCAACAGCAGTCAAAGGCGTCATCACAGACCCCAGAGATATTCTGGGCTAGAGGAGGAAGATTGACATGAGCGAAATTCTCAAGGGCAGAGCGTGGGTATTCGGTGACGACGTCGATACTGACCTCATCTACCACAACAAGTATCTTGCCGAGACAGATCCCAAAAACATGCCCCAGTATGCTTTCGAGTACTACCCCGGCAAAGAGCATTTTGCCAAGGAAGTAAAACCCGGAGATTTTGTAGTAGCCGGAAAGAACTTCGGATGCGGCTCAAGCCGTGAGCACGCGGTCTATTGCCTTGAATATGCCGGCATTCCTGTAGTACTTGCCGAGACATGCTCACGTATCTACTACCGCAACGCCATCAACAACGGCTATCCGGTCCTCTTTGTAAAGGGGATCTCAGATGCCATCAAAGAAGGAAAGATCAATGACGGCGACCAGCTCGAAGTTGAACTTTCAACGGGTACCATCAAGGATGTGACCAGTGGGCATGAATTCCACGGCGACGCGGTCAGCGACCTTGAAAACGACATAATGCAGGCAGGCGGCCTTATGGAATACCTCAAGGCCCAGGCAGCCGCGAAGAAGTAAGCAGATAAAGAGCAAAGCGGCCGCCCGGTATCAAAAAAGACAAATGACGGCCGCTTTGCTCTTAAGATAAGCAACGCAGATAAATATCAGAAGCTTTTAATATATTTATACAGGGAGCGTGAAAGTAAGATGGGCAAGACATTTGCCGAAAAGGCACTTGGCAGGGCGGCCGGCTACGACGTAGTAGCCAACCAGGTCGTAACAGTCGAACCTGACTGGTGCATGAGCCACGACAACGGGGCTCCGATCGCAAGAACATTCAAGAAAATTGGCGTTAAGAACGTATGGAAGCCCGAGCGCATAGTCTTTATCCTTGACCACGCAGTCCCGGCACCTTCCAGCGACCACGCGGTGAACCACAAGGAAGTCCGTGAGTTCTCCGCAGAGCAGGGCATCAAGCATTTCTACGACGTGACCAGCGACGGCGGAGTGTGCCATCAGAAGATGTGCGAGGAAGGCTTCGCTCTCCCCGGACTTATCATGGTGGGAAGCGACAGCCACACCTGCACATACGGAGCCTACGGCGCATTCTCGACCGGTATCGGGCGTTCGGAGATGGCAGCGGCATGGGCGACAGGTAAGATCTGGTTCAAGGTCCCCGAAAGCATGAAAGTTGTAGTCACAGGCAAATTCAAGCCAGGCGTTTCCGCAAAGGATTTCATCCTTAAGTTCATCGGAGACGTAAAGGCTGACGGAGCCGACTACATGAGCGTAGAGTTCCACGGCGAAGGTATCGACAACATGAGCATCGCTGAGAGGATGACCCTCTGCAACATGGGCATAGAGTTCGGAGCAAAGAACGCCGTCTGCAGACCCGACCAGAAGGTCCTCGACGCGATCAGGGACAACGCGAAGTGCGACCGCTGGGAGCCCCTCTGGGCAGACGACGACGCAGTCTACGCAGCTGAGTACCACTATGACCTCGGCGACATCGAACCCGGCGTGGCGAAACCGCACAAGGTCGACAACTATGCCCCGATCAGCGAAGTCAAGGGCACAAAGATCCACGAGGCGTTCCTCGGAAGCTGCACGAACGGACGTATTGAAGACCTCCGCGCGGCTGCAGCGATCCTTAAGGGCAAGAAAGTCGCAGTCCGTACGATAGTCATCCCCGCCTCCTGGATAGTCTACCGCCAGGCTATGAAAGAGGGGCTTCTCGACATATTCCTCGATTCCGGATGCGTCATCTGCAACCCTGGATGCGGCCCCTGCATGGGCAACCACGAAGGCATCCTTGCACCGGAAGAGGCTGCCATCAGCACAGCAAACCGCAATTTTAAGGGCCGCATGGGCGACAAGGACAGCTTCATCTACCTTGCAAGCCCGATGATGGTCGCAGCATCCGCCTTAAAGGGCGAGATCTCCGATCCGAGGGAGGCGCTTTAACATGTCTGTCAAAGGTAAAGTTTGGAAATACGGAGACGACGTAAACACGGACGTTATTTTCCCCGGCAAGTACACCTACACGATCAAGGAACGCGCCGACATGGCGAAGGTCGCTCTTGAAGACCTTGACATGGAGTTCAACAAGAACGCAAAACCGGGCGACATAATCGTCGGCGGCAAAAACTGGGGCTGCGGTTCCAGCCGCGAGCAGGCGGTCACATGCATTAAAGAGCGCGGCATCGCAGTCATCATCGCGAAGAGCTTCGCACGCATCTACTATCGCAACTGCTTCAACGAAGGCCTTCCGATCATCGTATGCCCCGAGGCAGTTGACGCCATCAGCATGGGCGACGAGGTAGAAGTCGACTTCGAAAGCGGAGTGATCATCGCAGGCGGAAAAGAGTTCAAGTTCCCCGCATACCCTGAGTTTGTGCAGGGACTGATCAAAGACGGCGGACTTATCCCACACGTCAAGAAATCACTGGGACTCGCCTAAGGCCTGACAGAAGTCAGGTATCGCAGGTTTTAGGCTGTCCGGTCGGGATCTTAAGCAGGATCTTGCTTTATGCAAACATGGACCGGACAGTTATCAAATAAAAAGTAAAAATCAAGAGGAGGAAATAATATGTCAGGCAATGCTCTGAAAGTGAAGGAACAGAAGGACCGCTACAAGGTGTGTTACATGGCCGGGGACGACTCCGGATTCGACATGATGGAGGGCGCGCTTCTGGTCCTCGAATCCCTCAATCTTCCCATCGACTGGGTCCGTGCCGACCTAGGCTGGTGCATGTGGGAAAAATCAAACAAGAAATTCGGCGAAGGCGATCCCCGCTGCAACACAGTCCCGCCCGAAACCATCAAATCGATCCGTGAGACAGACGCGACACTCATGGCAGCTATCACATCAAAGGCCGGGGTAAAGGGATTCAAGTCAGCCATTCTCCAGATGCGCCAGCTCTTTGACCTTTACATCAACCTCCGTCCTGCGAAGAAACTTCCCGGGATCGGAACTCCTCTTGCTAACGACCCCAACATCGACATCGTCCTCTTCCGTGAAAACACAGAAGACCTCTACGCGGCAGTCGAATTCTACCCGCTTCCGGAAGCTATGTTTGACCTGCACAAGGGCATGGAGAGATTCAAGGGCCGTGAAGTAGCAGTTTCATGGCGCGTCTTCTCCAAAGACGGCTGCGAGCGCATAATCCGCGCAGCCTTTGAATATGCGAAGGCTACGGGCCGCAAGACCGTTCACTGCTGCAACAAGGCAAACGTCATCCGCGAGACAGACGGAATGATGAAGAGAGTATTCCTCGAGATCGCAAAGGAATACGAGCAGTACGGCATCAAAGGCATCGAAGAGAACGCCGACGCTACAGCAATGTGGCTGATCAAGAACCCGCAGGATTACAGCGTAATAGTCGCAAGCAACGTCTTCGGAGACATCCTCTCTGACGAAGCTTCACAGCTTACCGGCGGCCTGGGATTTGCCCCTAGCGGAAACATAGGCAAGGATGCTGCCCTCTTTGAACCCAGCAGCGGTTCCGTGCCGAAATATGCTCACCAGTACAGGGTAAACCCGAGCGCAATGGTGCTGACATCAAAGATGATGCTCGAATACCTCGGCCTTGACGAAGCAGCCCAGAAGATAGAGAAGGCTCTTGGCGAAGTCCTGGTTGAAAACAAGCCGGGGACACTTACATACGACGTTCTCCGTGACTTCCGCGGCGATCCCGACTGGGAGAAGAACGCAGCCAGTACCATCGACATGGCGGCAGCAATAGCCGGCAAGATCGATCCCGCATTCAAGGGAGAGAAGCTCGAAGCGGCGAAGGCAAAAGTCCGCAAGATGTGTGCATGGGATGAGGCCAGCCTCATAGGATTCAACGATTAAATCCTAAAATTAAGTCAGCTTTGCAGTTTCAGTCAAGCAGCAAAACTAAAAGATCAAAAAACTAAACAAATAAACGGCCTGCCTTCCCAGCTCTCGGTTGAGAGGGGCAGGCGGGCCGTTTCTCCATGACATCAACAGGGAGGTAAGATACCATGAATACAGCTCAGGCCGGGACTCTGGAATCAATGGACTGTCTCGTAACGGTCTCTGAAGCAGCTCAGGGTGACGGTGTAAAAATACAGATAGCCGGAAGCAGTGCGGCAAGATTCAGATCAGCCATGGAAAAAAAGGTCTATGAAGTAATCGCTTCCATGGGAGTAAAGGATATCGACATTTCGATCCAGGACAACGGTGCCCTGGACATAGTTTTGGGTGCAAGGGTGGAGGCCGCTGTAAAGAGGCTTATGGGAGGTGAGAGGTAATGCGCCGTACGATGCTGTACCTTCCGGGCAACAATCCAAACATGCTCACAAGAGGGTATCTCTTCGGTTCGGACGGTCTGATACTCGATTTGGAAGATGCCGTAGCAATGGCTGAAAAGGACACGGCCCGCATACTTGTCCAGCATTTCCTCAGGCAGGGTGAATTCGGCAGCTGTGAGGTAACAGTCCGCATCAACGGAGTTGACACCGAGTACTGGAAGGACGACCTCGCGGCCGTTGTTCCTTTCCCGGTGCTTCAGGGAGTAAGGGCGCCCAAGGTCGATGACGCTAATACAGTCAGGATGATCGATGAAGAACTCTCAATAATTGAGGATAAAAACGGCATACCTGTCGGACGAACAAAGATATTTTGTCTGCTTGAAACTGCAAGGGGGATCTGGAATGCATTTGACATAGCTTCGGCATCTCCGCGCGTTGCAGCGATAATCCCGGGCGGAGAAGACCTTACGGCAGACCTCAAGACGAACCGCTCAAGCGAAGGGACCGAGCTTGACTGGGCCCGCCGCATGCTTGTCTTTGCCGCCAGGGCAGCCGGTGTTGACCCGATCGATACAGTCTTCCCCAGGGTCACAGATGACGCGGGACTGCGCAAAGAGACGGAATTCATAAAACAGCTTGGTTTTGAAGGAAAGAGCGTCATCCATCCAAACCAGATACCGATCATACATGATGTCTTCAACCCGACGGAGCAGGAAATAGAGAAGGCCCTCAAGATAGTAGCGGCAGCGAAGGAAGCTGCGGAGCGCGGCCAGGGCGCAGTCTCTGTCGACGGAAGAATGGTCGATATCCCGGTCGTCAAGAGAGCCGAATACACTCTTGTCAAGGCCGGACTTTTGGAGGTGAGGTAAGATGGCGAAGAACGCACTGGGCCGAGAGATACCTGAATTTATTGAAGGATACGGCAAAACAAAGCTCTTTCAGGGCGCATTTGCCTTAAAGCCTGAAGGGTACAGGGCAGGCGGAAAGATCCGCTGCATCGACAGTACATGCACCGATAAGCGCGTAAGCGACATCAAGGCTGCGATCGCCGCTTCCGGACTTAAAAGCGGAATGACGGTATCATTCCACCACCACCTTCGTAACGGCGACTATGTCGTCAATATGGTCATCGATGCCTGCGCGGAGATGGGGATCAAAAACCTGACCCTCTTCCCGACAGCCCTCTTCGGTGTACATAAAAAACTGATCGAACACATCAAAAACGGTGTCATTTCCAGAATAATGGGATCTGTAAACGGGCCGATAGGACAGCTTGTATCTGAGGGGGGAATGGATGTCCCTGTAGTATTGAGAAGTCACGGCGGACGCCCCCGGGCGGTCATTTCAGGAGATGTCCACATAGACGTGGCCTTCATAGCCGCTCCGACAGCCGACAAGTATGGAAATATCTGCGGCACCCAGGGTAAGTCCGCATGCGGATCGCTTGGATACGCCTTCACGGATGCCCAGTATGCCGACTGTGTCATTGCAGTAACAGACAATCTGCAGCCATATCCGGCGGCTCCTATATCGATGTCACAGCTGAACGTCGACATAGTTGTCGAAGTGCCGAGCATCGGTGACCCCGCGGGGATAGTTTCAGGAACCACGAAAGTGACAAGGGACCCCCTCCGTCTGCTCATAGCAAAATATGCTTCAGAGCTGATCGAGGCCAGCCCTTACTTCAAGGAAGGCATCTCCTTCCAGACCGGTGCGGGCGGCATACCCCTTGCAGTCACGGCATTCATGAAGGAAGCCATGATAAAGAAGGGCATCAAAGGCAGCTTTGGCCTCGGAGGCATCACAGGCTACTTCGTTGAACTCCTCAAAGAGGGATTGGTAGAAAGGCTGATGGACGTCCAGTCCTTTGACCTTGAAGCCGTCCGTTCTATAGGGGAAAACCCGAAGCACATCGAAATATCGGCCGACTGGTACGCCAACCCATGGAACTCGGGCGCAGCTGTCAACATGCTTGACGTCGTTATCCTCGGAGCGACTGAGGTCGATGTAAACTTCAATGCCAACGTAAACACCGAGGCCGACGGAGCGTTGCTGCACGGGACAGGCGGACACCAGGATACAGCCGCCGGAGCCAAGCTTACGATAATAGCCCAGCCTCTCCTCCGCGGACGCATCCCGTGTGTCACTGACAATGTCTACAGTGTTACAACTCCGGGTGAGGTAGTGGATGCGATAGTCACGGAGTACGGTATAACGATCAATCCCAAGAGGAAGGATCTTCTTGATGCCTGCTCAGCAGTAAAGGGACTCCCGCTTGTCTCGATGGACGAACTCGTTTCAAGGGCGCACAAGATGTCCGGCCCGACAGACCCCGTCGCTACGGAAGACCGCATCATAGGAGTCGTTGAGTGGCGCGACGGAACGGTGATCGACGTAGTCAGGCAGCTTAAAACGAAATAAAATCAGCCTGAAAGCCGGGTCAAGAAGCTAAGAGACGGGCCGGAACATCCTAAATGTGTTCCGGCCCGGTCTTGATCTCATAATTGTTTAAGGTCCCGCAGCGGATCCACGATCAGCAAATGGCTGTGTCTGCGGGACTCTCTTTTTTCAAAAGGACCTTGTCAATGAATATATCCACGATATCCGGGTCAAACTGCTTGCCGCGGCACTTTTTGAGTTCCTCTATAGCCTCTTCCCGGCTTATCGCTCTTTTATAAGGCCTGTCAGAAGTCATTGCCTCATATGCGTCTGCCACGTTGATTATCCTTGAATGGAGCAGTATGTCGCCTTCTTTCAGTCCCTCCGGATACCCCTTGCCGTCCCACCTTTCATGGTGCTGGAGGACAGATTCCGCAAGCGCTGCGTATTCGTCTATTGACTTCAATATCTGATAGCCCTTCTCCGAATGCATCTTTATCTGCTCGTACTCTTCTTCGGTCAGTTTATCGGGTTTGTTGAGCAAAGACGCAGGTATAACGATCTCGCCGATGTTGTGGAGCAGGGCTGTAGTTTTGAGATCAGCCGTCTCTCTGTCAGAGAGATCCATAGCATTGGCGATCCTTTCGCAGAAACCCATGACCCGTTTTGAATGATCCTGGACCGCGGCATGTTTGCTCTCTGTCAGCCTGATCAGATTTTCAACGATCGTGTTTCTCATCATTTTTCCGCTCTTCAATTTGTTTCTGTACATCGAAGATTCAGCTCTTTTAAGTACATCATAGATATTTTGGTCCTCTTCTGTTTTAACTGCAGATCCGACCGCTACTGAGGGTACCAGGGAGCCTGCTTTAGTTTCGGAAATTGCTTTGAGTATCCTTTCCGATATTTTTTCGGCACCCTCGTTGTCCGTCCGTGGAAGGAGGATCAGGAATTCATCACCGCCCAGCCGCCCCACAATGTCGTCGCTCCGGAGCATATCTCTGAGCACATTCGCTACAGAGACTATGAGCCTGTCTCCCATCTCATGCCCGAGGGAGTCGTTGATCAGCTTCAGTCCGTTCAGATCCATATAGATCATTGAAAAGGGAAGGTTTCGTCTTGTGTCAAGCCTTTTTATCGAATCATGCATGTATCTCCTGTTGTACAGGCCGGTCATGTGGTCATGGAGACTCAGGTACTCCACCTGCTTCAGCCTTTCTATTTTTTCCGTACTGTCCCTGAAGACAAGGATCATTCCCGTCACATTTCCCCTTTTGTCTCTCACAGGGGCAGCAGAGTATTCGATGAGGAGTTCATTCCCGTTTTTGGATATCAGGAGTTTATGGTCCAGGTCGTTTATTTGCTCACCTTTTTGGAGAACTTTTTCAAAATGTGACGGCATTTTGTCTTTTGTCGTATCGTCCCTTATGTCGTAAATCTCATTTATCTTCATTCCCAAAACATTTTTCAGCTTCCTCCCGGTAAGGTTTTCAGCTGCCTTGTTCATTAATGTTATCCTTCCGTTCTTGTCGGTGGAGATCACACCGTCACCCACGGAGAGAAGGGTCTTTTCGATCTGTTCTTTCTCGATATAGAGAGCCTCTTCAAGTTTCTTTCTCTCCGTGATGTCATCTGACACGACTGCGAATTGCCCGTATTTGGGTGAGTATGATGATACGCGGTACCACTTGTCGAAATGGGCAGAGTAGCTGTCGAACTGGATCGGTTCACCTGTAAGCGCTACCCTTCCGTACTTCTCTATCCAGACCTTCTCTGTGTTGGGCAGGACTTCCAGAACGGTCTTTCCTATAACATCCTCTGCCCTGAGGCCCGTCTGTTCCTCAAATTTTTTGTTTATGCCGATGAACCTGTAATCATAGGGACTGCCGCTATCGTCGCAAATGATTTCATGAACGGCCAGCCCATGGAGCATTTGGTCAACGAGAAGCTTGAAGTGCTGCTGGCTTTCGTAGAGTCTTGTCTGGGTCTTTTTGAACTCTGTCGTCTCCCTTATTATGTCTCCTGTCCCAATCAAATTGCTGGCAGAGTTATATACGGGGAATTTTTTTGAGATGATGTGCCTGTCTTTGAATTTCGGCAGGTCGATGATGTTTTCTACGAGCAGGTAATCTCCCGGTTTGAGTTGCTGCGCCTCCATATCCCGTTCCAGATAAAATTTCCCGGGATCCGCGTCCGGCGAAAACCCGAAAATTTCGGCACAGTTCTTTCCCAGGATATCCCGGGCCGAAGAATGGCCGGACAGTTTTGCGTACGAATCATTTGCGGCGACTACCTTAAGGTCCAGGTCTTTGAAGGCTATCATATCGTCGCTCTGTTCGACGAGTCCGGCCAGGTATGTGATCCTTTCCTCAGCCTTTGACCTGGCGGAAATGTCATTGAAGGAGCACATTATGACATTTTGCCCGTTGCAGCATTCAAGGAGACAGCCGGCGTTCATTTCAACCTTTAAAGGTTCTCTTGCCTTTGAGATGAATGTTGTTTCGATGCTCTCTTTTTCAGGATCGGGCGCTTTGCCTTCCTTGATAAGGACGAAATACTGTCTGCATCTTTCAAGATGATCCGGGTGTATCACATCCCACACGGTCATCAGGCAGGCCTCTTTTTCGCTGTAACCGAGCTTTGCTTTCCAGCACTTGTTGACATAGATCAGATTGCCATCCATGTCGGCACAGAAGATCAGTTCTGAAGCCTTTTCAATAAATTCACGGCACTGCCTTTCCGTGAATTTAAACGGCTTTTCCATCTCATCACCTGCATAAAGAGTCCAGGGGTAGTGTGGTGAAGATCATTACTCTCTGTCTGCTCGTTAAATTTGTAATCTAAAGCAATTATACATTCTTTTTTAATTTACAGAATAGTTGATCTTGATGTTCAAATTTTACCACATAACGGAAAGCAGCAGGATCCTTTTACTCGGCACTATTTGTTATAATCAGTAAGGCATTATTTATGAGTCAGGTCTTTATGCAGACCCAGAAAGAACTACTTGCCCGGAGGGGAGTTTTATCTTTTGAATGTGCTTACCGAGAAACTCATGGAGGTCCTCCTGGCGGTCCTGCCGATAACGATTATAGTCACCATTTTGAACTTCACCATCACTCCCCTTGGCGCTGACCTTTATATAAGATTTATTGTGGGCGCGCTTTTGATCGTTGCAGGTCTGACAGTGTTTCTTCTCGGGGTCGACATCGGGATAACGCAGATAGGCAATCTCATGGGTGCTTCGATCGCTAAGACAAACAGGCTCCTGATCGTCATAGCGGCCGGTCTTATACTTGGTTTTGTTATATCAGTGGCAGAGCCCGATCTCCACATACTTGCTCAACAGGTGGAAAATGTGACTTCCGGCAACATAGAAAAAAATGATATTGTCCTTGTCGTATCGGCAGGAATAGCACTTATGCTGGCCCTGGGTTTTATAAGGATACTGTACAATCTAGCCATCAACAAGATATTTACTGTTCTTTATCTTATTGTATTTTTGCTTGCTTATTTCACGCCGAATGAATTTATGGCGATCTCTTTTGATGCCTCAGGCGCGACAACGGGAGCTGTTACTGTTCCCTTCATTCTCGCTCTGGCAGCGGGGGTCTCTGCGCTAAAAAAAGACAGCAAGTTTTCTGAAATCGACAGTTTTGGCATGGTAGGCATAGCTTCTGTGGGGGCGATTATAGGGGTAATGCTGCTTGGGATACTGTCAAAAACGGAGAAACTGACAGGGATCCTTCCTGAAACTCATTCGGGTTCCGTATCAATAATGGGCCATTTTGCTGAAATACTTCCGACTGTTTCATGGGAAGTATTCCTGGCGCTTTTCCCGATCATTCTTATCTTCGCAGTATTTCAGAAAATCTCCTTCAGACTATCACACAAAGCTGTAAGAAAGATAGCAAGCGGGATTATTTTTGCCTTCGTCGGCCTGGTTCTTTTCCTTGTGGGCGTCAACGGAGGGTTCATGGAGGTAGGAAGCATCATAGGTCGGGATCTCACCCTCATAGAAAACAAAATTTATGTCATATCTGTCGGATTCATTCTCGGACTTGTCACTGTGCTAGCTGAACCTGCAGTCTACGTACTTACTCATCAGATAGAAAATGTTACGAGCGGTTATGTAAGAAGGAGCCTAGTAATGGGAACACTGAGCATCGGAGTTGGCTCTGCTGTAGCTCTTGCTGTGATCAATATTCTCAGCCCAAGAATAGATTTGTGGCATTTCCTGCTTCCGGGTTACATAATATCAATCGTGATGTCCTACTACGTCCCAAGGCTTTTTATCGGTATTGCGTTCGATTCAGGCGGTGTTGCATCGGGGCCAATGACTGCTACATTTGTGCTGGCTTTTGCACATGGGGTCGCTGATGCAGTAGAGACGGCAAGCATCCTCTCGGACGGCTTCGGCGTGATCGCCATGGTAGCCATGACTCCGATAATAGCACTTCAGCTCCTGGGTGCGGTCTTTCAGATGAAATCAAAGAAAGAAGGTCTGAAAAGTGATGGTAAATAACACAGGTGGAGCATGCTTTGAGCTCGTTTGGGTAATAGTGAATTTCGGGAAGGGCAGCAAGATAATGCAGGCAGCCAAAAAATCCGGTATCACCGGAGGAACGATACTATTGGCAAAAGGGACGGCAAACAATTCCATGGCCGAATTTTTGGGTCTGTCAGAGATCCGAAAAGAAATAATAATGATGGGAGCTAATAAAAAGACAGCCAGATCTGTCCTGGAAGCTCTTGATACTAAGTTTAATTTTGATAAGCCAAACCATGGGATAGCTTTTATTACAGCAGTAAGCGAGATGATCGGTTCTGTTGGATGTAAAGCAACGGAGACGGATATTGAAGAAAGAAGGGAAGAGGCAATGTACTGTGCTATCACAGTCGTAGTAGAAAAAGGCAAAGCTGAAGAGGTCATCGATGCAGCCACTGCCGCAGGTTCAAGGGGAGGCACGATAATCAACGCCAGGGGGTCAGGGATCCACGAGACAAGCAAACTGTTTTTCATGGATATCGAACCGGAAAAAGAAATAGTACTGATACTATCAGAGAGAAAAGGTGCTCAAGCAATAATCGCCTCTATCGGTGAAAAACTGGATATTGAAAAACCAGGAAAGGGGATAATTTTTGTTCAGGAGGTCAGCAAAGTCTACGGACTGGCCAAGTAGCAGCCTCGGGGTTAATTTCCTACTTTTTAATTTTATGCCCGCAGTTGGGACAATATTCGTGATCCCTGGCTGCACACGGATCTTCTATCTCGCTTAGATGCTCAATGAACCCTGCGGAGAGTATGCCTGTGGGTATAGCCACCATCCCTACTCCAAGGAATGTCAGGATTATGCCTATCACCTTTCCGAGGCTGGTGACCGGATATATATCGCCGTAACCTACTGTCAGAAGAGTTGAGTTAGCCCACCAGAAACCTGAAAAGGCGTTTTTGAATACCTCTGGCTGTGCCTCGTGTTCGATCCCGTACATAATTATCGAAGCGGCTATCATAAGTATGAGAACAAGAAATACGGATGAAAGAAGCTGGTTCTTTCTCCTTATCAATACATCAGTGATCACGTTTAGGGAGTCCTGATACCTGGAGACTTTAAAAAGCTTAAATATCCTTATTACTCTGAAAATTCGGAATGCTACCACTCCAAATGGCATAACATGGGGTAGATAGAAGGGAAAACAGGCAAAGAAATCGACAAGCCCCATAGGAGAAAAAAAGAATTTAATAGCGGCGTTTGCTCTGCCTTTTTTCTCAGGATAGAGATAATCAGCTGTCCAGATCCTCAAGGCAAATTCGGCAGTAAAAAATAATACCGTGAACAATTCTGTGAAATACATGCTCTTTTCATATCTGACGGATGTTTCAAATGTCGAAAAGAGCGCTATAAATAGGTTTACAACTATCGCAGCGGCAAGAATGAAGTCAAAAGCCCTGCTTTCGTGATCACTGTCGCTTCCTACCTGGATTATTTCGAAGATCCTTTTTCTGGTATACATAGGATCACTCCCAATGATAATTTTTCAAACTATCTTCTGAAACAGATTTTACTTCATTTTTCCTTCGGAAGCTCTTGCCCAAGATCAATTTCAGAAGCAGAGGTTAAAAGTTGAGAGAATGTGCCGAAGTCGGTGTTTTTACCTATTGTTGGACCAACTTTTGTGTGACTTGGTCACACACAGTGATATCCGCATAGCATATAATATCTGTGTAAATAAATATTGTATTAATTTACACCACTACAAAGGAGGCGGAAATGAATATGAGTGAAAATTCCAGTGGTTGGGTATTCAAAGCGATTTTTCTGGGACTTGTTTTTGCGGTTTCAGTCCTCGTTATCAAACCGGTCGGAGTCTCGACTCAGTTTTCGATGATAGGAGGAATGATCCACAGTGCTGTCGATCCCTCGGTAATTACAGAAGACAGTTCACGCAAGAGCGGCTACCGCAGTACTAATCCATATTATGACAAAAGTGAAGGGACTCTTGCAAAAGAGATAAAAGAACCGCTCAACTTCCCGATGGTATTTCTGCTTGCTATCCCACTTGGAGGATTCATCGCCTGGAGCATGGATCCCAATAAGAGGAAAAAGATGTCGCAGGATGCTCTCAGAGCGCCAGGACCAAAGTCTGCCTTTGAGAAATATTACATCCGTGAGTTGTTGGGTGGCTTTATCTTCGTCTTCGGTGCCAGACTTGCGGACGGCTGTACGAGCGGCCACATGATGAGCGGTATCATGCAGGGAAGCATAAGCGGTTTTGTATTCGGGGCGTGTGCCTTTGCTGTGGCGATCCCCGTAGCCAAAGCGTTGAAAAAACTGGGATAGGGGGTATCAGAATGGATCTTTTTATCGGTCTTGTAACAGGAGCTTTATTTGGAGCCGCACTGTATCTGGCTGATGCCGCAAGTCCTGTCAAAATGCGCCAGATGCTGAGACTCGAAGACTATACGATTTTTAAGATCATACTCTTTGCAATAGGACTTTCCAATGTGCTGCTTTTCGCTTTCAACATGTTGGGGATACTCAACCTATCACACCTAAGCGTCAAGACGATGCATCTTGGAGTGATCATCGGTGGTCTTATCTTTGGAGTAGGATTCGGAATGGTGGGCTCATGCCCTGGAACATCCTTTGCTGCCATAGGTACCAATGTCTATAAACAGGCGCTTATGATCGCGATTGGAGGCATAGTCGGAGCGCTGATATTCTCCCTTATGTACGGAAGCTTCGAGGCGACCGGAATATTCAAAGCCTTCAACTTCGGAAAATTGACACTCTTTAAGATCTCCGACAAATATCCTTCTGTGACTGAAATAGGATATGCCGGACTCCTTGTAATGGGTGTATTATTTATGGCGATAGCATGGTTCATTCCTGATAAGCGCAGAGCATAAGGATCAGACACATCAGATAATTAATTATTCAAAGGGGCGGATCCTCAGGGATCGGCCCCTTTGATATACTTACATTCTGCATTTAACATAAACGTTGCCTCTCCGGCATTGTCTGTGCTATTGTTTCCGAATTAGCCCCGGCAAAAGATATTTTCTGAAAATGAGAGGGGGATGGTCCGATTGGATAAAGAAAAGAAAATGCGTATTGGGTTCATTGGAGCAGGAAAAGCCGGTGTTTCCCTCGGAGCGTATTTTCGCAGCAAGGGGATCGAAATTTCTGGTTACATGAGCCGCAGTATGAATTCAGCTATTTCAGCTGCTGAAATAACATCATCCAATGCCTTTACTGTTCTGTCTGACCTTGCTGCCTCCTCCGACATGATAATTGTTTCGACTCCTGACGGAGTTATCGGGAAAATCTGGGAAGATCTGCGAAAATACGATATCAGGGGCAGGATCATATGCCATCTCAGCGGGGTGCTCTCCTCTGAAGTCTTTGAAGGTATAGAGGCAAAAGGCTCTTATGGCTGCTCTGTCCATCCGATGTTTGCCTTCAGCGGAAGAGACGGCGATTTCGAAGTTGTGGAGAAAGCATGCTTTACCATAGAAGGATCAAAAGATAAGCTGGATGAAGTCAGGGATCTCTTCCGTTGCATGGGCAACAAAACCTTTGTCATAGACAAAAACCAAAAACACCTCTATCATGCTTCGAACGTAATGGTCTCAAACTTGGTCACAGCGCTTCTGAGCATTGGCACGGAAGCCTTTGGAAGATGCGGAGTTTCAGGGGAAGAAGCTCTGGAGGCAATGTTGCCCCTTATCAAAAGAAACATCGAAAACATAGCTGAAAAGGGTTTGCCGGGCTCGCTTACAGGACCTGCAGAGCGTAATGACACAGATACGATCATGAAACATCTGGATATTCTGGAAGAAGAGGAGAGGCTGATTTACAGTCTGCTCACCAAAAGACTGGCGGAACTCTCGAGGGTAAAGCATCCCGGAAGGGATAACTCTGAATTGCTGGAACTTCTTAAAAAATAAAAATCATGCACTTGCCTGAATGAAAAAATGAAAGGACTAAGATCATGAAAAAAACAACAGCCACATTTCTTGAAGCAAAGTCAAAGGGGAGAAAGCTAGTTGTAATAACTGCTTACGACTATTCTATGTCCAGGCTTGCAGATGCATGCGATGTAGACGCAATACTGGTCGGAGACTCACTTGGGATGGTCTGTCTCGGGTACAGTGACACGCTGAGGGTGACCATGGAGGATATGATTCACCATACGAAAGCTGTTTCAAGGGGAAGGGACGAGGCTCTCCTGATCTCCGACATGCCATTCATGTCTTATCAGGTATCTGTAGAACAAGCCGTCAGGAATGCAGGCAGACTCGTCCAGGAGGGGTATGCCGAAGCTGTAAAACTTGAAGGCGGAGCCGATGTAATAGACCGGGTAAAGGCCATAGTTAAGGCACAGATCCCTGTAATGGGACACATAGGACTTACCCCGCAGTCAGTAAATATTTTCGGCGGTTTTAAAGTCCAGGGCCGTCAGCTGGAGGCAGCGAAAAAACTGATCGATGATGCGAAACGCCTGGAAGATGCTGGAGCATTTTCCATCACGCTTGAATGCGTTCCTGCAGCTCTCGCCCAAAAAATAACCGAGGCAGTGTCTATACCTACGATAGGCATAGGAGCCGGGGCTTCATGCGATGGCCAGGTGCTGGTATTTCACGACATGCTCGGCATGTTCCCGGATATGAGGCCTAAATTCGTAAAAGTATTCTCCGACGCAGGGGCGTCTATGCAAGAGGGGATAAGAAAATACGCTGAAGCTGTAAGGAACGGAGCATTCCCGACAGCGGAGCACTCCTTCACGATAGATCCGGAAATAATTGAAAAACTATAGATCAGCTTTTTTTTATTTTGAAAAACTGAACAATGAAAGGTGTGAAACAGGATAAAATGATAATATCAGGCAGTGTTCAGGAAGTCAGAGAGTTAATAGGGAACTGGAAAAAAAGAGGTTTCTCCGTCGGTCTGGTACCGACCATGGGATATCTGCACCCCGGACATATGAGCCTTATAGAGAGGGCCAGAAAAGAAAATGACATGGTCGTGGTCAGTATCTTTGTAAACCCGATCCAATTCGGTCCCAACGAGGATCTGGATAAATATCCGCGTGACATGGCGCATGACAGGGAAGTCTGTGAAAAAGCCGGTGCAGAACTCATCTTCGCGCCGCAGCCATCGGAGATGTACCCATCTGACAACTTTGCCTTCGTAGACATAAAAGAACTCGGCGACGGACTGTGCGGAGCAAAAAGGCCGGGCCATTTTCGCGGTGTATGCACGGTAGTCTCAAAGCTTTTCAACATCGTCCTGCCCAACAGAGCATATTTCGGAGAGAAGGATGCCCAGCAGCTAGCGATAATAAGGAGAATGGTCAGGGATCTCAACTTCGGGACAGAGATCGTTTCATGTCCCATAGTCCGTGAGCCTGACGGGCTGGCGATGAGTTCGAGAAACCTCTACCTTTCGCCTGAGGAAAGAAAAGCCGCACTCTCCATATCCCGAAGCCTCGGTGAAGCAAAGGAGCTTATGAGAAAAGGAGAAAAAGATGCTGTGAAGATAAGGGATATCATAACTGCAGGAATATCTGCAGAGCCTCTCGCAAAGATAGATTATGCAGAAATAGTGGACTCATCTGACCTAAGGCCTGTCCAAAGGATAGAGAAGCCTGTGCTTGCGGCAGTTGCTGTTTATATTGGGAAAACGAGACTGATAGACAACTTTACCTTCGAAGGGGCAGCAAAATGATAATCACTATGCTTAAAGCAAAGATACACAGGGCAACAGTAACAGAATCAAACCTCCATTACGTTGGCAGCATAACGATAGACAGGGATCTTATGGAGGCGTCGGGCATACTTGAATATGAAAAGGTCAGCGTAGTCGACATAGATAACGGCAGCAGGTTTGATACATATGCAATTGAGGGGGACTGCGGAAACGGCGTGATATGCGTGAACGGTGCGGCTGCCCGCTTGGTACAGCCAGGTGATAAGGTGATAATACTTGCTTACTGCCAGGTCGATTCCAAAGAGGCAGAGCTCCATTCTCCCAAAATAGTATTTGTAGGGAGCGGCAATAAGATCCTGGAGATCAAAAGTTCCGAAGAACATGGAGAGATAAGATAAAAAGGCCGGGCAAAAGCCCGGCCTTTTTATGCCGTATCAGCAGAACCGTAGGATCATCACATAGTGAGCGGTACTTCCGAGTATTACAAAAATATGGAAGAGTTCGTGAAAGCCAAGCCAGCCCGGAAGTATGTTCGGTTTTTTGATGGCATATATGATACCTCCCGCTGTGTAGAAAAGTCCCCCTGCGAGCAGCCATATCAGAGGAAGAGGTCCGCCTGCCCTGTAAAGGGGTACTATGACAAAGACCGCGATCCATCCCATTATCAGGTATACCCCGGTGTAAAGCAGTCTTGGTATATCAAAGAAGAACATCTTCATAACTATTCCGGCTGCGGCACAGGACCATATAAGGGCTAGAAGCCAGTAGCCCAGCCGCCCCCTCAGCAGGGTCAGGCATATCGGGGTGTATGTCCCTGCTATGAGGACGAATATCATGCTGTGGTCGATCTTCTGAAGTATACGTATTGCTTTTTCGGAGGCATTGACAAGGTGATATGCAGCGCTTGCAGAATACAGGAGTATCATGCTTGCCCCGAATATCGAAAAGGAGACTATCTGCCAGACGTCCCTGTTAGTTATGGCCGCATAGAGCAGTAAGATCAGCCCTGCTACTGACAGCAGTGCTCCTGCAAGATGGCTGAGCCCGCTTGCCGGCTCACGAAAAAATTTCCCCATTAGAAGCTCCTCCCAAATTCATCTGATGTGCAGACCTGCATTCCGCGCCCGGTCATCTCAAGAACGAAATCTTCGCCTAATTTTTCAAATCCTTTTACCGAGCTTGTAGTGTCTGTCAGCAGCACCAGTTTTTTGATGTCTTCCCCGTTCGAGTTGTCTGCCAGATCCCTGACGCTGTTTGCGACACAGTGCGAAAGCGCCTCTCCCGATATGGCCAGGATGTCTGTTTCATGAAGCCGCTTTATAAGTTTTTCATTGAGCTTGGTGGACGGATCTTCCGGATCCTCGACATCGGCTTTGAGTGCCGAATAATGTTCGGTCCACATATTAAGTCCTTTCAAGGTGTAGTCGACAAAAGAAAAGCGCTCTTCCCACTCAAGCAGGGCTTCATAGACAGGCTTTGCAATGTTGTGTCCCCATGATCCTATAAGGCAGTGGGGAGGCCAGATGCAGAGCACGTAGCGATCGTTTTTTTCCAGCTCTTCCACGTAGCTTACAGCCCTCTCCATGTGCCCCGGCACTGTTGTGTGCCAAAGTCCCTTTTTGAGGTCTTCCTTTGTGATCAGAGTAAAAGGATTTGGATGTCTGCCTTCAGGGTCCATCCAGAAGATGGGGTGGGCGATGTCTATAAGACGATGTGTGTCCAGAGTAACGCTTATATGGCTGACCTTATCCCTGAGTCTCTTTATTGTATCAGCAAGTCTGACGGAGTCCTCACGTGCTCCGGGTACGTAGAGGGCGCCTTTTGGATCGCAGAAATCGTTCTGCGGGTCAACGATAAGAAACTCAAGCCTTGTGCTGCCCATGAGATGCCTCCTTGGTCATGTGTCACAGTCTTTTAATATTATCACTTCCGGCCCCATATTGGAGGAGAGAGAAAAACGAAGACCATTATAAATTTTTATTGCAATAGTATTCAGAATAGAACATTTTAATTGTCAGTTTATACTAAATGTTGACAGACAGATTACTGCATGTTATATATACTGTCAGGTCATATATAAAGCGGGAGATGACAATATGAAAACTTCTGATCTTATACATGAAAGATCTATAGCCCTTGCTGACTGCAACAACTTCTTTGTTTCATGCGAACGCCGGGTCGACAATGACCTCGACAGCCGGCCGGTCGTAGTTCTTTCTTCCAATGACGGCTGTGTGATCTCCCGTTCCAACGAAGTCAAAAAAATGGGAGTAAAAATGGGGGATCCCTATTTCAAGATAAGGAACATGCTTGCTTTCAACGGCGTTGCCATCAGGTCCACAAACATGTCTTTATACCAGGAGATATCTGCCGAAATTATGTCCCGGATCAAACTCTATACAGATGCAGTCGAAATATACTCTATAGATGAATCCTTTTTCAACATGGGGATATCAAACGTAAAAGACCCTTTATCCTACTGCCGTATGATAAAGAAAGACATATGGGACAAATGCCGTATTCCCGTATCCATAGGCATAGCGCCTACAAAGACCCTTTCCAAGCTGGCAACTGAATATGCCAAAAAAAACGATGAGACGGGGGGAGTCTTCTGGATGGACAGGGCGAGATATATGGATATGGGTTTCATGTCACAATTTGAATGTGCCGACATATGGGGCATAGGGCGTAAGATAAGCACAAAATTGGATAAGTCGGGAATAAAAACAGCTGCGGATTTTATCAAAAAAGATGAGATGTGGGTTAAAAAGACTTTTGGCATAATGAGTCTCTACACGTCATGGGAACTCAAGGGCCATCAGGCATATGCACTGGATACCGGCGGCAGGCCTCCAAAGTCTATAATGGTCTCCCGTTCGTTCGGAAATCCCATAACTACATACGAAGAGATGCTGGATCCACTTCTCTGTTTTACGGTCTCAGCGGCGAAACAGCTGCGCAAGGCCAGGCAGACGACGGGGAAAATGTCTGTTTTCATATCGACAAGCAGGTTTGATGCGGAAAAATTTTATGCCAACGGCCGCGAGACAACTTTTATAAGGCCCGTATCCCTCGACGCAGACCTCATGAGCAGCGCTGAAAAGATGTTGAAGGAGATCTTCATCCCGGGATACAAATATAAAAAGTGCGGTGTCATACTTTCTAATTTTTCAGATATTTCCGCAGGAAGGCAGGCAGCTCTCTTCGAAGAAGAAAACGGGGGAGATGAAAAGAAACTCAGGGTAGCCTCGGCCGTGGACTCCATCAACAGGGAATTCAAACAGGGCATAATAAAACCTGCTGCCCTCTTCGAAGCGCCGGAACATGAAAAAAAGTGGGCCCCCAGATCAGAGTTCAAGTCGGGGGGAGAAAGCAAAAAAGATTCTCCGCTGCCAGATGGCCTCCGTTTCCAGAACCATTCCGAAGACTTTGCTTCCTGATGAAGGGCTTGCGGCATTGATCCCCAAAACAGACTCAAACTCAGTCCCGGTAACTAAACAGCAAGATTTGTATTATCGATTTATCTCGTCATCGTGTAAAATATTACTTAAAACACAATGCCCCGATCATCAGGGTGGAGGAGAAATTATCCCCCTGCCTTGTGTAAATCGTCTCGTCATATATAGAGATCAGAATGAGATTGACTCGTTTTGCCGCTCAGACAGGAAACAGGCAGGAAAGAGGAAGGGGAGTTGCCATATGACCGAGATCACACAGAAAACGCTTGCTATAGTATGCGGGGGCAGACCAGCTCCGGGGATAAACAGCGTTATAAGTTCCGCAGTCATCGAAGCAAAAAAATCAGGCTGGGATGTTTATGGAGTCTATGACGGTTTCTCGGGTCTTGCAAAGGGAGAGAAAAATGTCGTACCGCTCACGATAGAAATGGTCAGCCGTATACACTCGGACGGCGGCAGCGTGATACGCACCTCAAGGTACAACCCGACCAAAAAAGAGGAAGACCTCCGCAGGGTGGTCGATGCGCTGATAGAGCTCAGTGTCACTCATCTTATAACTATAGGCGGTGACGATACGGCCTACACGGCTTCATGTGTTGCGGATTACGCAATGAACAAGCGGGGGCTTACCATAAGCTTTGTCCACATACCGAAAACAATAGACAATGACCTGCCGCTGCCTGAAGGTATCCCGACATTTGGCTTTGAGACAGCAAGGTCGCTGGGCACACAGCTAGTATCCAACCTCATGGAAGATGCCAAGACGACCGGACGCTGGTTCATAGCAGTAGCAATGGGCAGAACGGCCGGACATCTTGCGCTTGGCATCGGCAAGAGCGCCGGCGCAACAGTCACTGTCATACCGGAAGAGTTCTTGGGCAAGGAGCATATCCCCATGTCGCTGATAGTTGATATCCTTACAGGGGCGATCATAAAAAGGCTTGCCTCAGAAAGGAAATACGGAGTTGCAGTAGTTGCGGAGGGATTGCTTGAGAGGATAAGGGAAGAAGATCTTGAGGCTCTCAGCTGCATAGAACATGATGATCACGGACATGTCCGCTATGCAGAGATCAGCTTTTCAAGCGTCCTCAAGCGCGAAGTCCAGGCAAACCTGACTTCGCT
>ENA-UOOH01001509-UOOH01001509.1-fermentation-metagenome-genome-assembly--contig:-NODE-1509-length-22544-cov-3.835342_pt1 | contig 22544 bp, 18 predicted proteins | sample MGYA00245778_ERZ724025 | MGnify/ENA primary metagenome ERZ724025 (study PRJEB28704, sample SAMN03018313) | fermentation metagenome | biome: anthropogenic terrestrial biome; feature: soil; material... | reverse complement strand
GTCAGGTTGACGGTGAAGATGACCAGGTCGGACAGCGCGTTCTGGCCCACCACCGGGCTGGCCTTCACGCCGCCGCGCTCGGTATCCTGGAACTTGGCCGGCGCCTCCACCTTCCACACCTCGCGCCCGGTCAGGGCGTCGATGCGGCGGATGAGGGCGTTGCCATCCCTGCGGGTGCGGGTGAACACCGTGGTGCCCGTGTACAGGCCCAGGCTGCCGTCCTGGTCAAAGCCAAGGGCGGGGGTGGCATCGGTGTTGTCGCCGGTGTCAAAGGCCCATACGGTGAGCATGGTGTCGCTGTCCACGCACTTTAAGATGCCGTGCCTGTCCACCGTGTAGATGTACTTGCCGTACATGGCCACGCTGGCCTCGGTGGCGACGGACATATCCTGCTGCTTGCCCTTGGTCTTCAGGAAGGTGATGACCGGGTCGATGGTGATGGTCTTTTTATCCAGGTAGTCAAACACCGTGTTGAGGGCCACTGTGTACAGCAGGCCGTTTTCGCCGGCCACGATCATGGTGTCCGAGTTGCGGTCAAACAGCGCGGTGCCGTCGAAGGCGCCGTTGGTGGAGTACTGGGTCTGCACCTTGGTCCTGCGGCCGTTGAGGAACATCATCTCTTTTTGGGTAATCAGGTCGTACACATAGTAGCCGATGGGGCCGGTCTTGCCGCCCGGCATGCGGGAGATGCCCTGGCCGACGGCCATCATGGGCCGGCCCTGGGTATCCACGGCCACCGAGCCCTTCATGGGGTAGCCCAGCTTGATGGGCTCGCGGGTGGCCACGCCGTCATTGAGGTCGAAGAAGTAGATGTTGCCGTCCTGGCTGGCGGCGATGACCTCCTTGAGGGCCTTGACATCCTTCTTGGCCTCGGCGATGTTCATCATCTCGCGCAGCTCCACCGACCATTTGACGATGGCGGGCTGGCCCGTCCAGGCCTGGCCGTACAGCGTGCCGTCACCCGTGCGCAGGCTGCCAAGCGGCGCCTTCCACAGCACGCTGAGCTGCTGCAGGGGCATGTCCGCCGTGCCGAAGGCCGCGTTGCCGCGGAAGCTGTCGCCACGGAAGGTGAACACGCCGCCCTCATAGCTGAGATACTCATGCGGGGCGGGCATGTTGACGGGGGTGGTGCGGGCCAGCTCCTTAACCTTCTTGCCCTTTTCATATACGGCTTCGGTGAGGCTCAGCTCCTTGGGCAGCCTGTTGTCATCCGGCGTCACGGCCAGCTGCGGCACGGGGGTGGCGGCGGGCGCCTCGGGCGCCTGGGCCACAGCCTGCGGCTGCTCATCGGCCAGCGGGTCTTCGTCCGGGTAGTCCTCGGGGGACTCATCGGCCAGCAGCTCGGATTCCTCGCCCAGCGAGGGGGTGGCTGCCGGCAGGGGTTCTTCGGATATCGGCTCCTCCACAGGCTGGGCAGGCGGCGGGGTGATGATGGTCACGGCGGATGCCTGCATGCTGTCGGGCTGCTGGGTGGTGGTGCGCACCACCACAAAGGGCTCCGCGCTGGGGGTAGGCTGGGCCGCGGCCGGCTGCGCGGTGGATATCACCACCGGGGGCACCGGCGCTTCGCTGGCTGCCGTGACGGTGAATACATCCGTCCCGGCACTTTGTGTCTGCGCGGGCAAGGGGGCCGTGGTGGCCTGCGCCGCGGGGGAGATGGTGGGCGGCTCAAAGGCCGGGATGGCGGTCGAAACCGGCGCGGCGGTGGGCACAGGCGTGGGGGCCGCCGCCATAAAGCGCACGGTCTTATCGCTCTCGTACCAGGTGTTGCCGCGCAGCAGGCTGCCGCGGAACAGGCCCTCGATGGGGCTGTCAAAGATGGCGGTCAGCGTCCACACGGTGCGCTCCGGGTCCACGCTGGCGGGCTGGCCGGTGATTTCCACCCCCTGCTCGTCCGTCATGCGCACGCCGTCAATGGGGCCGTCCGCCGTGAAGGTAAACACGGTCTTGACGCCCAGCTGGCCCACTTCCACCGGGGCCTCGAACTTGATCAGCTGCGGCGGCCTGGTTTCGCGCAGGCCCACTAGGCCCAGCGCGCCGTCGACCACCTTGGCCACGCCGCCGCGCATCGTGCCCAGGATGCCCTGGCTGTCCTTGGGCACCAGCATATACAGCGCCCCGCCAATCAGCAGCACCATCACCAGCACCAAGGCCAGCAGGCGCGGCCACAGGCGCGGCGCGTCGTCGTATTCGTCCTCGTATTCGTAGCGCTCCTGCGGGGGAAAGCGCTCGTAGTCGTAGTTGTTGGGCGCTTCCCGGCGGGGCGGCAGCTGCGTTGGCTGCGGCGGCGGGGTGGGTTGCGGGCCGCCCATGGGCAGCGGCGCCTGGCCGTCGTCCTGCGGATAGGCCGGGCGGCGCGGCGGCTGGTATGGGCTTTGCTCCGGCTCGATGCCGTGGCGCGCGGAACGCCTGCGGCGCGGCTCCGGCGCGGGTGCGTTGCGTGGATCGTTTGTCATGTGGTCCCCTTTATGGCGCCCAAAGGGCGCGGTCAGAACTGGATTTTCTGCTCGATATAGGCCTTGAGCTCGTCCAGGGGTACGCGGTCTTGCAGCATGGTGTCGCGGTCGCGTACGGTGACGGTGCCAGATTCCTCGGTCTCAAAGTCCACCGTGATGCACAGCGGTGTGCCCACCTCATCCTGGCGGCGGTAGCGCTTGCCGATGGAGCCGCTCTCGTCGTAGTCCACCATGAAATAGCGGCTCAATTCCTGATGCAGGCCCAGGGCGCGCTCACCCAGCTTGTTCTTTTGCAGCGGCAGCACGGCGGCCTTGTAGGGCGCCAGCGCCGGGTGCAGGCGCAGCACCACGCGGGTGTCGTTGTCCAGCTGCTCCTCCTCGTAGGCGTTGCACAGGAAGGCCAGGGCCATGCGGTCGGCGCCCAGGGAGGGCTCCACCACGTAGGGGATGAAGCGCTCGTTGGTCACCGGGTCAATGTACTCCATGTTTTCGCCGCTGTGCTGCTGGTGCTGGGTCAGGTCAAAATCCGTGCGGTCCGCAATGCCCCACAGCTCGCCCCAGCCAAAGGGGAAGAGGAACTCAAAGTCGGTGGTGGCCTTGGAGTAGTGGCTCAGCTCCTCGGGCTTGTGGTCGCGCAGGCGCAGGTTTTCTTCCTTGATGCCCAGGCTCAGCAGCCAGTCGCGCATGAAGGTGCGCCAGTAGTCAAACCATTCCATGTCCTCGCCCGGCTTGCAGAAGAACTCCAGCTCCATCTGCTCAAACTCGCGGGTGCGGAAGGTGAAGTTGCCGGGCGTGATCTCGTTGCGGAAGGATTTGCCGATCTGTGCCACGCCCATGGGCAGCTTGCGCCGGGTGGCGCGCACAATGTTCTTGAAGTTGACGAAGATGCCCTGGGCAGTCTCCGGCCGTAGAAAAATCTCGGCCGCGCTGTCCTCGGTGACGCCCTGGTGGGTGCGGAACATCATGTTGAACTTGCGGATGCTGGTGAAGTCGTGCTTGCCGCACTGGGGGCAGGGCAGCTGATGCTCGGCGATATAGGCCTGCAATTGCTCGTTGCTCCACCCATCGGCCTGCACGGGCCCGCCCGCGGCCTTGGCGGCATCCTCAATCAGCTGGTCGGCGCGAAAGCGCGCCTTGCACGCCCGGCAGTCCATCAGCGGGTCGTTGAAGCTGCCCACATGGCCGGATGCAACCCACACCTGGGGGTTCATCAAAATGGCGCTGTCCAGCCCCACGTTGGTGCGGCTCTCCTGCACAAACTTCTTCCACCAGGCGCGCTTGACGTTGTTTTTAAATTCCACGCCCAGCGGGCCATAGTCCCAGGTGTTGGCCAGACCGCCGTAAATATCGGAACCGGGGAAGATGAACCCGCGTACTTTGCATAGGGCTACCAGCTTGTCCATGGTCAGGTTGTTCAACATGCAAAAAGGCCTCCATTCTTTGGTGACATCATACCTTTGCACCACCTGCTTTGTCAAGGAAAGGCGGGCGCCGCGGGGGCTTGCGGGGCCTGCGCGCGGGCCGTCCCAACGGATGGACATCGACAGTGTGTTCAACTATACTATGCGCTGACACGGCACCAAGCGCGAGGGAGTGTAAAGATGAATATTTTGTTACAAAATGCCAACGTGTATGACGGCACCGGGGCGGACGCCCGGCGGGCCGACGTGCTGATTGCGAATGACCGCATCGCGGCGGTGGGGCCCAATCTGCCGGCGGAAGGCGCGCAGGTGATCGACCTGCGGGGGCTGTCGCTGGCGCCGGGGTTTATCGACGCGCACTCGCACAACGACTGGATGGCCATCAAGCGCGAGCCCCTGCCTTGGTTTGCGCCGTTTATCAGGCAGGGCATCACTTCCTTCGTGACGGGCAACTGCGGGCTGTCGGCCACCGGCTTTGCGCAGGATAGCCCCCACGCCGACCTGGTGGGCGGCGGGCTGTTTCGCTTTGATGACAGCACTGGCCGCTATGGCGACATGGCTTCCTTTTTTGAGTCCATCGACCGGCGCACCCCCTGCAACATCGCCGCCATGATGGGCCATAACAGCGCCCGCGCGGGTGTGGCGGGCAACGAGGCCCGGCCGCTGACCGGGGACGAGCTGACCCGCATGCTGGCCGTGCTTGAGCAAGGCTTGCGCGAGGGTGCCTGCGGGCTGTCCCTGGGGCTGATGTATGAGCCCGGCCTCTACGCCCCCCGGGAGGAGCTGATGGCCGTGGCCGACCTGTGCGTCAAGTACGACCGCCCCATGGCGGTGCACCCGCGGGCCTGCTCCAAGGTATCCATGGCCTACCCGCAGCTGCTGGGCAGGCCGCACCTGCTGCGCGCGCTGGACGAGCTGCACGACCTGGCCCGGGGCACCCGCCTCAAGCTGCAGTACTCCCATGCCATCTTTGTGGGCCGGCGCTCGCTGCCCTGCAAGGATGAGCTGCTGCGCATCCTGGAAGGCATGCGCGCCGAGGGCATCGACGCCATGTTTGACATCTACAACGAGACGCTGGGCACCACCGTCATCACCGTGGTGATGCCGCCCTGGTATATGGCACTGGATGCCGGGCAAAAGCGCCAGCCGCTCAACATGCTGCGCTTCCGGGTGATGGCGCGCGCCAGCATTATGCTGCTGGGCTTTGACTTTGGCGACATGACCATCGCCTACATCGGCCCCGGCCACGAAAGCTATGAGGGCAAGACCGTGGCGCAGATCGCCCGGGAGATGGGCGTGTCCGATGTGGAGGCCTACCTGCGGCTGTGCGAGCTGTCCAACTTCCACGGCCGCATCAACATGGGCCCCTACAGCACGCCGGAGATTATCACCGAGCTGTCCCGTCACGACCAGGCGCTGTACATGACCGACGGCTGGGTGGAGGCCCACGGCGTGCAAAACCCCGCCATCTACGACTGTTTCCCCAAGTTTTTGCGCGACGCCCTGCTGGGCCGGGGCGATACGCTGCCCCGCGCCGTGCGCAAGATGACCGGCGCCACCGCCGACCGCTTTTCGCTGAAGGACAGGGGGTACATCCGCCCCGGCTGCTTTGCCGACCTGACGGTGTTTGATGAGCAGGCGCTGCGCGACGGCCAGCCCGACCAGGGCCGTGCCTTTGGCATCGAGCGGGTGTTTATCAACGGACGCCAGGTGATGCAATCGGGCGCGCTGGATGAGGCCGCGCTTACGACCAGCGGCCGCGCCATGCGGGCAGGCAAAGCGCGCTTGGGCGCGTCTGGTGGGCAAAAGTTCAGGTAAAATCCGGATGAAATCTTCGCGCGCTTTCTTGACAGGGGCGGGCGGTTATCTTAGTGTGAAAGGGTATGTTGGTCCGGTCTATAGGCCAGGACTTGCTGTGTGAGATGTATATGAGGAGGAAACCCCATGAGAGGCAAGTGGAAAACGCGAATCGCCCTGCTGCTGTGCGCGGCGATGTTGCTGCCTGTGGGCGGGCTGTCTGCCCTGGCACAGGAGGAGGGATACGCGGTGAATGACAAAGTCGCGGGCTTTGTGGTGCGCGAGCGCACCCGCCTGGAGCTGGTCAACGCCGATGTGACGGTGCTAGAGCACGGCAAGACTGGCGCCACGGTGATGCTGATGGAAAACGAGGATACCAACCGCGCGTTTGACATCTCGTTTCGCACGCCGGTCATCAACGACACCGGCCTGCCGCATGTGTTTGAGCACGCCACGCTGGGCGGGTCGATGAAGTACCCCTCCCAGTCGCTGTTCTTCAACCTGATCCATCAGACCTACAACACCTTTATGAACGCCATGACCACCGACCTGATTACCACCTACCCGGTGGCATCGCTGTCGGAAAAGCAGCTGCTGAAGTATGTGGACTACTACGTGGACAGCACGTTTAACCCGCTGCTGATGCAGGAGGAAAATATCTTCCGTGAGGAGGCCTGGCGCTACGCCATGGCCGATCAGGACGCGCCGCTGACCCTCGCGGGCACCGTGTACACCGAGATGCAGGGTGCCTACAGCATCGAGACGGCGGCCATGTTCAACTTCCGCAAGACGCTGTTCCCGGGCAGCCAGGCCGGCAACTCCTACGGCGGGCACCCGGCCCACATCCCCCAGATGACCTGGGATGACCTGAAAAACTACCATGATGACTATTACCATCCGTCCAACTCCCTATCGCTGCTGTATGGCAAGATAGAGGATGTGCCCGCGTTCCTGACGCTGCTGGACGGCTATTTCTCCAAGTATGAGAAGAAAGAATTCGCCTTTGAGGACGCGGACTACACGCCCATCACGGCGCCTGTGCAGCAGCAGTACGACTTCGCGGTGGAGGCCGGCAGCGATACCGCCAACGGCGCCGTGGTCTACTACGGCTACGCGCTGACCGATGCCACTCAGGCGGATGAGGACGCACTTGACCTGCTGACCACGCTGCTCAACGAGGCGTCCTCGCCCTTCCAGCAGGCCATGAAAAAGCAGCTGCCCTCGGCCAATGCCAGGTGCTACTACGACAATGCCTCGCCGGAGATCAGCGTGGTGTTCCAGGCGACCGGCATGAAGGCGGAGGACGCCCCGCTGTTTCAGCAGGTGGTGGAGGAATCCCTGGCCGGCATCCGCGAGCATGGCTTTGACCTGACCGCGGTGGAGGCCGTGGCCGCCGCCACCCGCATCTCGCTGCTGCTGTCCACCGAGAGCGCCAGCGTGGGCACGGACGTGGCCCCCAGCATCGCTTACATGTGGGCGGCCACTGGACAGACTGATGCCTACAGCCGCTATGTGGATAACACCGCCAACTATGTGCCCTATGCCGAGCAGGGCGTCTATCAGCAGGTGATTGCCAAGCACCTGACCGACAACCCCCGCACCGCCCTGGTGGTCACCGCTCCCGTGCCCGGCCTGAAGGAACAGGAAAACCAGGCGCTGGCCGATGAACTGGCTGCCAAGAAGGCTGCCATGACCGCGGAGGAAGTCGACGCCATCGTGGCATCCACCGCCGCCGCTGGCGCGCCCGCGCAGGATGATTCGGCCCAGTTGGTGGCCAGCCTGCAGGCCGTCACCGTGGATACGTTGCCCGAGGAGCGGCGCATCTATACCATCAGCGACGAAGCCGGCGAGGACGGCGTGCGCCGCATGCACGCCCAGGCGGATGTAAGCGGCGTGGGCCAGGCCCTGCTGCTGCTGGACGCCGGCGCCATCGCTCAGGAGGATTTGCACTGGTACAAGCTGTATATCGACCTGCTGGGCAAGCTGGACACCGCTCAGCATGACAACGCGGCGCTCAATGCCCTGATGACCCGCTACCTTTACCGCAGCGAGGTGCGCCCCACCGTGTACAGCGGCCCCAAGGGCGAGCAGTGCGACCCCTTCCTGCGGGTGAGCTGGCTGGCCATGGATGAGGACATGGCCCCCGCCTACGACCTGGTGTACGAGCTGCTCTACGAAACCAAGCTGGATGACGCGGCCGAGGTGGCCGATGTGCTGGCGCAGGTCAAGGCCGGCCTCAAGCAGACCATCACCAACGGCATCTTCCAGATTCAGGTGTACCGCGCGTTTGCCTCGGCCTCGCCCAGCTTCGCGTACTTTAACTACCTCAACCACCTGGATTACTACACCTTCCTGGAGCAGACCGAGGCCATGCTGGCCGCGGACCCGCAGGCGGCGCTGGCCAAGCTGGCAGCCATCCAGCAGCATATGCGCATGCGCGAGGGGGCCGTGAGCGGCTTTGCCGGCAGCGATGAGAGCGCGGCCAATCACCGCCAGGCGGCGGACGCCTTCCTGGCCAAATTGGACAGCGCGCAGCGCGAAAAGGCCGTCTATCAGCTGCCCGCCGTTGCCCACCGCGAGGGCTTTGTGGTGGATTCGTCCGTGCAGTACAACATGCTCTACGCCCCTTATGCCCAGCTTGGGCTGGAGGCCACCAGTGGCGATATGGACGCGCTGGCCCGCCTGGTGTCGGACGCCTTCCTGTATCCCCAGCTGCGTGACCAGTACGGCGCGTACGGCGTGCAGCACGGTGCGACCGAAGATGGCGTGTACCTGCTCTCCTACCGTGACCCCAACGTGAAGCAAACCTATGACGTATATGCTGCCCTGCCCGATATGATCGAGGCCATGGCGCTGGAGCAGGACAGCCTCAACGGCTACATCCTGTCCGCCTACAGCGGCTATGCCCAGTCCCAGGGCGAAATCTCGGGCGCTTTGGCCGCGCTGCTGGGCGCCATCGACGGCAAGCCCCAGGAGCGCTACCTCACCTGGATGCGCGAGCTGAAGGCTCTGACGCCTGAAAAGGTAAAGGAATACGCCCAGATGTACCGCGCGCTGGCCGAAAACGGCTACCGATCCACGGCCGGCGGCGCCGCGGCCATTGAGCAGAACAAGGAGCTGTTTGACAAGGTCTTCAACCCCTTCGCGGTGAAGGATACCTCGCGCGACGCGCTCAGCGATGTCAAGGAAGGCGACCTGTACTACGAGGCTGTGCGCTTCGCCTTTGAAAACAAGACCATGGCCCCGGTGAGCGAGGGCGTGTTCGGTGTCAACGAGCCGGCCACCATGGGCGACCTGGTGGGCACGGTGATGGCCCTGGTGGGCATCCCCGGCACGCCCGAGGAGGGTATCCCCGTGCTGGCGCAGGCCGGCGTGCTGTCGGCCGATGAGCAGGCGGACGCCCAACTGACCCGTGAGAAGCTGGGCGCCACCTTCCAGAAACTGCTGATTGCGGTGGCTGGCATGGACCCTGCCGCCAACCTGGCCCCCCTGACCGACATCACCGACGCCGACCAGGTGACCGCGGGCGTGGAACAGGCGATGCAGTTCGCACTGGGCAATGGCCTGCTGGTGGCCCAGGATGGGTTGCTGCGGCCGCAGGACATCGCCACCCGGGCTGAACTGGCCAATGCCCTGTGGGCCATCAATAATATCGAGTAACGATTGCTAAAATTCCTACTGTGCCAGGCTCCGCGTTACTGCGGGGCCTGGTTCTTTGTGCGCATGCTTGCGCGCGGAGCCTCCCGCGCGTATAATTTGTTTGTACGATGTCCCGGTGAAGGAATCACAAACAGCATAGACAGGCGATAAAGGAGGGCATTTCATGTCCAAATACTTCGGCACGGATGGTTTTCGGGGAGAGGCGAATATCGAATTGACGGCGGATCACGCGGTGCAGATTGGCCGTTTTCTGGGTCATTACTATAGTGAGCTCAAGGGCAGCAAGGCCAAGGTGGTCATCGGCAAGGACACGCGGCTGTCCAGCTACATGCTGGAGGACGCGCTGGCGGCGGGCATTACCGCCTCGGGCGCGGATGCCTACCTGCTGCACGTCACCACCACGCCCAGCGTGAGCTATGTCACCCGCACGGAGGATTTTGACTGCGGCATCATGATATCGGCCTCACACAACCCCTTCTATGACAACGGCATCAAGCTGCTCAACGCCCGGGGCGAAAAGATGGAGGACGAGGTCATCGAGGCGTGCGAGCAATACCTGGACGGCGAGATTGGGCCCTACCCGCTGGCCCGGCGCGAGAAAATCGGCAAGACGGTGGACTATTACGCCGGCCGCAACCGCTACATCGGCTACCTGATTTCGCTGGCGCGCAACAGCTACAAGGGCATGCGCGTGGGGCTGGACTGCGCCAACGGCAGCGCCTGGATGATTGCCAAATCCGTGTTTGACGCATTGGGCGCCACCACCTTCCCCATCCATTGCGCGCCCGACGGCATCAACATCAACGAAAACTGCGGCTCTACCCATATTGAGCAGCTGCAGAAGCATGTGCTGGATAACAAGCTGGACGTGGGCTTTGCCTTTGACGGCGACGCGGACCGCTGCCTGGCGGTGGACGACCAGGGCCAGGTGGTCAACGGCGACCAGATTATCTACATCTATGCCCGTCACATGAAGGACAGGGGCAACCTGCCCGACAACACGGTGGTCACCACCATCATGAGCAACCTGGGCCTGTACCGGGCGCTGGACGAGGTGGGCATCGGCTACAAACAGACCGCTGTGGGCGACAAGTATGTGTCCGAGTGCATGCGCGAGCATGACCACCTGCTGGGCGGCGAGCAAAGCGGCCACATCATCTTCAGCAAGTACGCCACCACCGGCGACGGTGTGCTGACGGCCATCAAGCTGATGCAGGCCATCATCGACCGGGATATGCCGCTGAGCAAGCTGGCCGAGCCCTGCCGGATGTATCCCCAGGTGCTTAAAAATGTGCGCGTGACCGACAAGGATGAGGCGCTGAACGACCTGGATGTGCAGGCCGCCGTGAAGGCCGCCGAGGACAAGCTGGGCAACAGCGGCCGCGTGCTGCTGCGAAAAAGCGGCACTGAGCCGGTGCTGCGCGTGATGTCCGAGGCGCTGGCGCACGACGCATGCCTGGACGCGGTGGATAGCATCATCGACGCCATGCGCAAAAAGAACCTCATCGTTTCCTGATTCATACCGGGTACACATTGTATTTGGAGGCGGCCATATGATAGAAATCAAGGATTTGTTTGACCTGTCGCATACCATCGCGGCAGGGCTCTTTGAGGGCAAGACCTATCCCTGGGAGGTGCTGGGCGGCATCGAGGCCTTCATCCGCGAGCTGGGCCCTACGCTGGACCCGGCCGTGTTTGAGCATCGCGGACAGGATATCTGGATCGCGCGGGACGCCACAGTGGCCCCCACCGCCAGCCTGACCGGTCCCTTGATTGTGGACGCGGGGGCCGAAATCCGCCACTGTGCTTTCATCCGCGGCAGCGCCATCGTGGGCAAGGGCGCGGTGGTGGGCAATTCGACGGAGCTCAAAAACTGCGTGCTGTTTGATGGCGTGCAGGTGCCCCACTACAACTACATCGGCGACTCGGTGCTGGGGCACAAGGCGCACTTCGGCGCGGGCTCCATCACCTCCAACGTCAAGGGCGACAAAACCCTGGTGGTGGTCAAGGCGGACGGGCAGCGCTATGAGACCGGCCGCAAAAAGGTGGGTGCTCTGGTCGGAGATTTTGCCGAGATTGGTTGCAATGCGGTACTCAATCCGGGTACAATCATCGGACGGGGTGGGCGCGTCTATCCGCTGTGCAATGTGCGCGGCTTCGTGCCCGCGGGTCATCTGCTCAAGGGCGATGGCACCTGCGTCCCGCAAAAGGATACTTGAAAGGTGTGACAGTTATTTCCTCTCTTCAATTCAAACTGATCGAACTGAGCGACCGCGACTGGATGGAGGAGTGTTTCCGCGCGGGGCACAGGGGCTCGCTGGAGTATAGCTTTACCAACCTGTTTGTCTGGCGCAAGGTGCTCAACATCCAGGCCGCGCGCTTTGGCGGCTACGCCGTCGTGATGGCCAACTGTGAAAACCCGACCTACGTATTCCCCATGGGCACAGGCCCGCTGCTGCCGGTGATTGAGGCCATGCAGGAGGATGCCCGCGAGCGCGGCGTGCCCCTGCGCTTTAACACCCTGCTGGAGGAGGACCGCCTGCGCCTGGAGGCGCTGTACCCCGGCAAGTTTGAGATTACGCCCATCCGGCATGCGTATGACTATGTGTACGAATCACAGAAGCTCATCAGCCTGTCGGGCAAAAAGCTATCGCAAAAGCGCAACAACATCAACAAGTTTGTCAAGGAATACCGCGACTGGCAGTTTGAGACCATCGACGGCAGCAACATCGACGAGGTGCACCAGATGGCGCACCGCTGGCGCGAGCTGTCCGCCGCCGCGGGCGGCTCCACCGAGAGCCTGGATGACGAAATCTGCGCGCTGGAGGAGACATTCCGCCACTATTTTGAGCTGAAGATGGACGGCGGCTTTATCCGGGCAGGCGGCCGTATCATCGCTTTTTCTATTGGCGACCCGCTCAACGACGACGTGTACCTGGTGCAGTTTGAGAAGGCGTTTCAGGAAGTGCCCGGCGCCTATCAAATCATCAACCAGCAGTTTGTGGAGCATTTCGCCGCCAACTACAAGTTTGTCAACCGCGAGGATGACACGGGCGACGAGGGTCTGCGCCGCGCCAAGCTGAGCTATGACCCCATCTACCTGGTGGCCAAGTATACGGCCGAGGAGGTGCAGGCGGCGCTGGAGGCGGAGGCGTGATTCGCCTCAGCCGGCCGGAGGACCTGCCGCGGCTGAAGGCCATGTGGATGGAGGCGTTTCACGACAGCCCGGAGGCCACGGACTTCTACTTCGCCAAGCGAAATCGCTATGACAACCTGCTGGTGGACGAGCAGGATGGCCATCTGCGCGGCATGCTCAGCATGCTGCCCATCGATCTGGTCAGCGGCGGGCGGGCTTATCCCGCCCGCTATTTCTTTGCCATCGCCACCGATTTGCGCTTCCGCGGGCAAGGCATCAGCACCGCGCTGATACGCGAGGCAGAGGCAATCACCCGCGGGCGCGGCGAAGTGGCCTCCCTGCTGGTACCGGCGGGGGAGGATTTGTTCCGCTTCTATGGCAAGCGCGGCTATGAGACCGTGTTCTCCTACGACCTGCTGCACCTGACGCCGGACATGCTGCCGCCCTGCCCTGCGGACGCCCGCCTGCTTCAGGTGGACGCCGCGGCCTGGACGCGTCTGCGTGACGCAGCCTTCGGACAAAGCCGGCTGTTCGCCCGCTGGGATACCGAGGCGCTGGACTATGTGGTGCAGGCTGCCGCCGCGTGGGAGGCGCCCATGCTGCGCTTTGAAGCACGTGGTGGCGAGGGCATGGCCTACTGCGAGTGGGATGGGGATATCCTGGTGGTAAAGGACCTGGCGCTGCGTGGGCTGGACGCGCACACGGCCTGCGCCATTCTGCACCGGGAGCTGCATGCCAATGCCTATGCGATGCGGCTGCCCCAGGGCGCCGTGCCCGGCGGCACCACAATGCCCTTCGGCATGATCAACTGGCTGAATCCCTTTGAGATGCAGCCCGGCAGCGCGCCGTATTTGAGTTTGGGGAAGGATTAATCACTGATCAACGCCGCGTGAAGCGTAAAAAATGGAGACACCCTCTGAACCGCAGCTTATGCCTGCGCAGGACAGAGGGTGTCTCTTTGGTATGCGTGCGGGATGAAGGGGTGCCTACTCCCTGCTCCTGTACCGGGTCATGATGCCCTCGAAGATATCGCCGGTGGTGGGCGGGGTATAGGTGATGGCGTTGGCGCCGGCTTCGATGGTTTGCATGATGGTCTCGTCCTTGGGGCCACCGGTGGCCATGATGGGGTAATCCGGGCCCAGCTCCCGGCGCAGCAGGCGCACCAGCGCCGGGGTCTGCGCGGCGGCGGACACGTTGAGGATGCCCGCCCCGGCCTTCACCTTGCCCATGTAATCGTCCTTCTCACAGGTGACGGTGGCGATAACCGGGATATCCACGGTGTCGCTCAGGCGGGTTATCATGGTGTTGGACATGGGCGCGTTGACCACCACGCCGTAGGCGCCCAGCAGCTCGGCCTGCAGCGCCAGTTGGATGCTGCGCCCGCCGCTGGTCTTCCCACCGCCCACACCCACAAACACCGGGCAGCGCGCCATGTTGATGACGGCGGTGGTGATGTTGAGCTGCGGCGTGAAGGGGTACACGCACAGCACCGCCTGGGCATTGTTGTTGGCCAAAATGGCCACGTCGGTGGTAAAGATGACCGACTTGATGCGCGTGCCCATGATGCGGATGCCCGAGCACTGGTAGATGCTGTCGGGCATCATGATGCTGTGCCTGCGCAGCGACGTCGCCAGCTCCGGCGATTGCTTCCTTTGTTCCTCGGGCGCGGATTGCCCGGATAAACCCTTGGGGTCAGATCCATTCATGGAGATTCCTCCCTTGTACACAAAGATGTGGATGGCCAAATCACAGGGGATGGGAAGATTATACCATACCGGGCGTTTGTCGCGCAGTTGACAAATCCACCGGGCGGGGGTATGATGCCATTCGTTAGACAAACTAACTAATTACCCGGTCAGCGGGCACGGGAAAGCGAGGGGAAGGCATGGACGAGTTTGGCAAGGCACTCAACGACCTGCTGGTCAATACCTTCAACAGCATCCTGCGCCTGGAAGAGGAGATGCTGCACCGCATCAGCGCCGACAAGCTGAGCATCAACGAGATGCACATGCTGGAGGCCGTGCACCGCCAGGGCGGCGAGGGCCGCAGCATCACGGATTTGGCCCGGGATCTGTCCATCACATTGCCCTCGGTTACCGCGTCCATCAACAAGCTGGCGCGCAAGGGTTTTGTCATCAAGGGGCGCAGCGAACAGGATGGCCGCATGGTCATCGTGCGGCTGAGCGAGGAAGGCCGCCGCGCGGAAGCGGTGCACCGGTTTTTTCACCGGCAGATGGTGAACCGCTCCATCGAGGGGCTCACCCCGGTGCAGAAGGACGCGCTGCTGTCCGGGCTGCACAACCTGCTGGCCTTCTTCCGCAGTCAGGAAGAGGCGCTGGCCCAGGAGGAGAAACATTGAGGATACTTGGCATAGGCCGGGCATTGCCCGCGCAGGCCGTCAGCAACGCGCAGCTGGAGCAGCTGCTTGATACCAGCGACGAGTGGATTCGCACCCGCACCGGCATTCGGGAGCGGCGCATCATGCGGGAGGAGACCGTGACCAGCCTTGCGCTGGGCGCGGCCCGCGAAGCGTTGGCGGATGCCGGGCTGCACGGGCGGGACCTGGATATGATTATTGCCACCACGGCGCTGGGGGATGACCTGTTTCCCTCCATCGCGTGCCTGGTGCAGCAGGAATTGGAGGCGGATTGCCCCTGCGTGGATTTGCACGCCGCCTGCACGGGCTTCATCTACGCGCTGGATACGGCCGATGCCTACATCAAGAGCGGCAAGGCCAGGAACGTGCTGATTATCAGCGCGGAGGGCCTGTCCCGCGTCAGCGACTGGACCGATCGCGGCACCTGCGTGCTGTTTGGCGATGGCGCCGGCGCCGCGGTGGTGGGCCCGGGCGAAGGGCTGATGAGCATCCGGCTGGCGGCGCAGTCCGGGCGGGAGCTGCTGTACAGCGCGTCTCCGGCGCAGCCCTGCCCCTTCACCCCGCAGAAGGGGGACGGGACCTGGGGCATCCGCATGCAGGGGCAGGAGGTATTCCGCTTCGCGGTGTCCTCGTCCGCGCGGGATTTGCAGGCAGCGGCCGAGATGGCAGGGCTGAGCATTGCGGATACCGACTGGGTGCTGCTGCATCAGGCCAATATGCGTATCCTGCAATCGGTACGTCAGCGGCTGGGCATTGACGCGGCGCGCATGCCCACCAACATCCACCGCTTGGGCAATACCTCGTCGGCCAGCGTGCCCATGCTGCTGTACGACCTGTATCACAGCGGGCTGCTTCAGCCCGGGCATATCCTTGCCCTCAGCGCCTTTGGCGCGGGCATGACCAGCGGCGCCTGCCTGATTCGTTGGGACAAGCCCGCGCCGCTTAACCTCAGGGCCCCCGCGGAAACGCTTTTTTTCGCTTAATTACTTAGAAAGACTAACTAACAAAAACGGGAGGACATATCCATGGACGCATTTAGCAAGATTGCCACTGCTCTGGCCGAGCGCGCAGGTTCCGCAGCCGATGCCATTACCCCCGATACCAAGTTTCAGGAACTGTCGCTGGACAGCCTGGACGTGGCTGAACTAATCATGGATCTGGAGGACACATTCTCCGTCACCATCGACATGAGCACACTGGATGGCACCGTGGGCAGCCTGGTGCGCCAGGTGGAAGAGGCGGGGAAATGATCCATACGCGGCTCACCGAGCTGTTGGGCATCCGGTACCCCATCTTCCAGGGCGGCATGGCCTGGGTATCGGATGCCCACCTGGCCGCCGCCGTATCCAATGCCGGGGGCATGGGCATCATCTCCGCCATGAACGCGCCGCCGGACTATCTGCGCGAGCAGATTGCCCTGTGCCGCACCATGACGGACAAGCCCTTTGGCGTCAACATCATGCTGATGAGTCCTCATGTGGAGCAAACCGCGCAGGTGGTGGCGCAGGAGCGTGTGCCCGTGGTGACCACCGGGGCGGGTCTGCCCAGCAGGTTCATGCCCGCGTGGCTGGCGGCAGACATCCGGGTGGTGCCGGTGATTCCCTCGGTGGCCATTGCCCGGCGCGTGGCGCGGGAGGGGGCCTGTGCCGTGGTGGCGGAGGGGTGCGAGGCGGGGGGCCATATCGGCGAGCTGACCACGATGACCTTGGTGCCCCAAATTGTGGATGCGGTGGACATCCCCGTGCTGGCGGCTGGCGGTATTGCCGACGGGCGCGGCGTGGCGGCGGCGCTGATGCTGGGGGCGCAGGGCGTGCAGTGCGGCACGCGCTTCCTGGCGGCGACGGAGTGCACCATCCCTGATTGCTACAAGGATTATGTGGTCGCCGCGCGGGACATCGATACCGTGGTGACAGGACGCAGGCTGGGGCACCCCGTGCGCGCGCTGAAAAACAGCTACATGCGCGAGTTTGCCCGCCGCGAGGCCGATACCGCCATCAGCAATGAGGAGCTGGAGCAGTTTGGCACAGGCGCTCTGTGGCGTGCGGCCAGGCAGGGCGACATGGAGACCGGCTGCGTCATGGCAGGTCAGGCGGCAGCCCTGGTCAAGGAAAAGCTGCCCGCCCGGGATATTGTGGAAGGCATGTTCAAGGAAGCAGAGCAGCTGTTGAAGGGAGCCGGCCAGTGGGTCGTTTAGCGTTTGTCTTTTCCGGGCAGGGCGCCCAGACCACTGGCATGGGCCGCGCGCTGTACGAGGGGTCGCCCGCCGCGCGAAAAACATTGGACGCGCTGGACGCGCTGCACCCCAGCCTGCTCAAGCTGTGCTTTGAAGGGCCCGATGAGGTGCTGGTGCAGACACGCCATGCCCAGCCGGCGCTGCTGGCCGTGGGGCTGGCGGCAGCCGCCGCTGCGCGTGATGCCGGGTTGACGCCCGCCTGCTGCGCCGGCTTCTCACTGGGTGAATGGACGGCGGCCACCTACAGCGGTCTGATGTCCCCCGGCCGCGCGCTGCCGCTGGTGGCACGCCGAGGGCAGTGGATGCAGGACTGTGGTGAGCATAACCCGGGCGGCATGGCTGCCGTGCTGCGTCTGGACGAGCAAAAGGTGGAAGCCCTGTGCGCGGAACACCCCGGCGTGTGGCCTGCCAATTACAACGCCCCAGGCCAGATTGTGGTATCGGGTGCGTTGGCAGCGCTGGCGGACTTTGAGCGAGCGCTGCCCGACGCCGGTGGCCGGGCCATGCGCCTGAAGGTAAGCGGCGCCTTTCACAGCCCCCTAATGCAAGGCGCGGCGGACCATCTGGCTGACGCACTGGCACAGGAGGAGTTGAAGGAGCCGAAATGTCCCCTCTACAGCAATGTGACCGCCCGGCCATATGGCGCGGGCGATGCCCGTGAGCTGCTGGCCCGGCAAGTGGCCAGCCCCGTGCGCTGGGAGGAGACGGTGCGCGCTATGGCTGATGCCGGCGTGGATCGTTTTCTCGAACTTGGCCCCGGCAATGTGCTGTGCGGGCTGATTGGCAGAATTGTACCGGACGCGCGCTGCGCCCGGGCGGATACCCCCGAGGCCTTGCAGGAGGCCGTGACAAGTTTGGGAGCGTGAGCATGAGCAATACGGAGCGCACGGCGCTGATTTCGGGCGGTTCGCGCGGCATTGGCCGCGAAATTGCCCTCAAACTGGCGGAGCAGGCCGGCAAAATTGCCATCCTGTACGCCGGGCGTGAGGACGCGGCGCTTGAAACGGTGCGCCTGCTGGAAAAAAAGGGCGTCCGGGCGCTGGCCATTCAGTGCGATGTGGCCGATGCCGCGCAGGTGGATGCTGCCGTCAAGCAGGTGAAGGCCGAGCTTGGCCCCATCCACATCCTGGTCAACAACGCGGGCATCACCCGCGATGGCCTGGCGTTGATGATGAAGTCGGAGGACTTTGACCGCGTGGTGCGGGTCAACCTGAACGGTGCGTTTCACCTGATTCGTGCCTGCTGCGGCGACCTGATGCGCGCCAAGCCCGGCCGCATCGTCAACATCACCTCGGTCTCGGGCATGATGGGCAACCCCGGTCAGGCCAACTACGCTTCGGCCAAGGCCGGGCTGGTGGGGCTGACCAAGACGATCGCGCGCGAGCTGGCCAGCCGCCAGGTCACCTGCAACGCCGTGGCCCCGGGCTATATCGACACCGACATGGTGCATGCGATGGACCCCGCCACGTTGGAGGCCGCGCTGCAAAGCGTGCCCGTCAAGCGCCTGGGACAGGCTGGCGAAGTGGCCGAGGCGGTCGCCTATCTGTGTTCCCCCGGTGCGGGGTATGTCACCGGCAGCGTCCTTCAGGTGGACGGCGGCCTGTACATGTGAGGATAGAAATGAAACGAGTAGCAGTAACCGGCATTGGCATCATATCGCCCATCGGGCAAAGCACGCAGGATTTCTGGCAGGCGCTGCTGCGGGGCGACTGCGGCATCGGCCCGCTGACCCGCTTTGATGTATCGGCCTACAAGGTAAAGCTTGCGGCCGAGGTCAAGGGCTTTGACCCCACCAAGCACGGCATGGAGGCGGCGGAAGCCCGGCGCATGGACTTGTTTGCCCAGTACGCCATGGCGGCGGCCAACCAGGCGATGGAGGACAGCGGCCTCATGGGCACCGTGCCCGCCGAGCGCCTAGCCGTCAACGTGTCCAGCGGCATCGGCGGCATCGAGACGTTTTTCCGCGAGTCGGAGAAGCTGCTCACCCGCGGGCCGGGCCGCGTGTCGCCGCTGTGCATCCCCATGATGATTGGCAACATGGCGGCGGGCAACATCGCCATCCGCTACGGGGCCAAGGGGCCCTGCGTGCCGGTGGTCACGGCCTGCGCCACCTCCACCCATGCAATTGGCGAGGCCTACCGCCTGATTCGCCACGGCTATGCGGACGCGGCCATCGCCGGCGGCAGCGAAGCCTCAGTGAACCCCATTGCCATCGCCGGGTTTACCAACTGCATGGCGCTGTCCGAACAGCCGGACCCCATGCGCGCCAGCCTGCCCTTTGACACGCGGCGCGCCGGCTTTGTGCTGGGCGAGGGAGCCGCGGTGGTGGTACTGGAGGAGTACGAGCATGCTCGCGCCCGCGGCGCGCACATCTATGCCGAGGTGGCGGGCTACGGCGCCACCTGCGATGCCTTCCACATCACGGCGCCCGACCCCGAGGGCATGGGTGCCGCCCGCGCCATTCAGCTGGCGCTGGAGGAGGCGGGCGATGACGGCAGCCAACCGCTGTACATCAATGCCCACGGCACCGGTACCCCCCTGAATGACAAGACCGAAACATTGGCCATCAAGCACGCACTGGGTGAGGCGCGCGCGCGGCTTACGCCGGTCAGCTCCATCAAGGGGGCGACGGGGCATATGCTGGGCGCGGCCGGTGGCGCGGAGGGCGTGGCTACCATGCTGGCGCTGGATGCGGGCATGCTGCCCCCCACCATCCACCTGGATGAGCCCGACCCCGAATGCGACCTGGACTATGTGCCCCACACGGCGCGGGCATACCAGGCGCAGCTGGCGCTGTCCACCTCGCTGGGCTTTGGCGGGCACAATGGCGTGCTGGCCTTCCGGAGGGTGTGATGGATGTAAAACCGCTGCGCGAAATTTTGCGCCTGTTTGAAAAAAGCGGCCTGCAGAGCCTGGAGGTGCGCCAGGGGGAGGACTATGTGCGCCTGAGACGGCCCGAGGTTGACCGGCCGGCACAGCCCGTGCCCGTCAAGCCGCTGCCCACTGTAGAAGCCGCGCCCGCCATGCCGGACGCGGGGCCCGATTTTAACCATATCATCGAGGTCAAGTCCCCGGTGGTGGGCGTGTATTACGAGGCCGCCGAGCCCGGCGGGAAGGCCTTTGTGCAGCCGGGCGACAGCGTCCGGCAGGGCGATGTGCTGTGCCTGGTGGAGGTCATGAAACAGGTGACCGAGGTGACCGCCCCGCAGGACGCGCGGGTGGCCGACGTCTGTGTGCAAAACGGCAGCGTGGTCGAGTTTGGCCAGACGCTGATTAAACTATATTGACGGATATTCGAGGAGCCATGAATCAGCAAGACATCATGCAATACATGCCCCACCGCCCGCCCATGCTGCTGCTGCACGAAGCGCGCCTGGCAGGGGAGGGGGAGGCCACGGGCGCTTACCATGTGCGGGGCGACGAGGAATTTTTGAAGGGACACTTCCCTGGCAACCCGGTTGTGCCCGGCGTGATGCTGTGCGAAATGATTGCCCAGACGGCCGGTATTCTGGTGAAAGACGAGCTGCAGAAGGGCCGCACGCCGCTATTTGTTGGCATTGAGGGCGTGCGATTCCGCCGCATGGTCAAGCCCGGCGACGTTGTACACACCGCCTGCAGCCCGCTGCGCCAGGCGGGCAGCCTGATTCGCATCCGGGGTGAAGCCACCGTGGAGGGCGAGCTGTGCTGCAAGGGGGAGTTCTTGCTAATGCTCACCCAGGCGGAAGCATAAACATGTTTTCCAAGCTGCTTGTGGCCAACCGCGGCGAGATTGCCGTGCGCATCATCCGCGCCTGCAAGGAGATGGGGGTGCAGACGGTGGCCGTCTACTCCCAGGCCGACCGGGAGGCACTGCATGTGTCGCTGGCCGATGAGAGCATCTGCATCGGCCCGGCTCCGGCGCCGCTGAGCTACCTGCACCAGGACGCGCTGCTGAGTGCCGCCTTGGCCACCGGCTGCAAGGCGGTGCATCCGGGCTATGGCTTTTTAAGCGAGAATGGCGACTTTGCCGATGCCTGTGAGCAAAACGGCCTGCGGTTTATCGGCCCCTCCGGCCAGGTCATCCGGCAGATGGGCAATAAGGACGCCGCCAAGCGTACCGTGGCTGCCGCGGGCGTGCCCACCATCCCCGGCCGTGAGGACCTGGAGGACATTCAGGCCGCCCGAAAGGCCGCCGAGCAGGTAGGATTCCCCCTGCTTATCAAGGCACGCAGCGGCGGCGGCGGGCGCGGCATCAGACGGGTGGACAGCATTGAGGATTTTGACCACGCCTTCCGAGAGGCCGCGCAGGAAGCCAAGGCTTGTTTTGGCGACCCGGGGCTGTATATTGAGAAGCTGCTGGAGGGCGTTAAGCACGTGGAGGTGCAGGTGTTGTGTGACACGCACGGTCATGTGCTTTGCTTTGGCGAGCGCGATTGCTCCATGCAGCGCCGCCGACAGAAACTGGTGGAGGAAAGCCCCTGCGCCAGCCTGACGCCCACCCAGCGGCGCGCGCTGATGCGCCACGCCCGCCAGGCGGTGCATGCCTTTCAGTATGAGGGGGTGGGTACGCTGGAGTTTCTGCTGGACACGCAGGGCAACGCCTACTTTATGGAGATGAATACCCGCCTGCAGGTGGAGCATCCGGTCACCGAGATGGTGTCGGGCATCGATCTGGTCAAGTGGCAGATCCGCGTTGCGGCGGGTGTGCCGCTGCCCTTCCAGCAAAAGGATGTGGTGAGCCGCGGTCACGCGATCGAGTGCCGCATCAACGCGGAGGACCCGCTGCAGGATTTCCGTCCTTCGGGCGGGCGCATCGACCTGCTGCATGCGCCCGGCGGCCCCTGGGTGCGCTTTGACACAGCGCTGTACCAAGGGTACGAGCTGCCGCTGCACTACGATTCACTGATTGCCAAGGTCATCGTGCACGCGCCGACCAGGGAGGAGGCCATCCGCAAAATGCAGGCCGCCCTGTGCGAGACCGTGATTGAGGGTGTGGACCATACCGCGTCCTTCCAGTCGCAGCTGCTCAGCGAGCCGGGCTTTGTGGACGGCAGCTACACCACCGATTACCTCAGCCAGAGGGAGGGCAGCCTGTGATGATATCCAAGGATTTGTTCCGCCGCCCCAACCTGCCGCTGGAGACACTTGGACGGGAGGGCGACAAGGCAGCGGTGCCCGAGGTCAGCTGCCCCGGCTGCAAGCGCCGCCTGCCCGTGGACGAACTGGCCGCCAACCTGTACATCTGCCCCCGCTGCCGCCAGTATCATAAGATGAGCGCCCGCGCCCGCATCGCCATGGTGCTGGACGAGGGCAGCTTGGAGGAACTGGATGAGGCCCTGGTGTCGCGCGACCCGCTGCGCTTCCCGGATTATCGGCACAAGCTGGAGGAGGCGGGCAAAGCCAGCGGCGAGCGGGAGGCCGTGGTCACTGGCTTGGGCCGGGTGGAGGGCGTGCGCTGCGGGGTCTTTGTCATGGAGCCGGGGTT
>ENA-UOOH01001507-UOOH01001507.1-fermentation-metagenome-genome-assembly--contig:-NODE-1507-length-22575-cov-12.392007_pt1 | contig 22575 bp, 25 predicted proteins | sample MGYA00245778_ERZ724025 | MGnify/ENA primary metagenome ERZ724025 (study PRJEB28704, sample SAMN03018313) | fermentation metagenome | biome: anthropogenic terrestrial biome; feature: soil... | reverse complement strand
AGCCATTCCTCAAAACAGAGAACTGTCCCTATATTCATCGTAGCCATACTATTTAAGTACAGCTCTGCGAAAAAAGACCTGCACAATCGCTGACAGTATCGGGTGAAGTTTTACTGCGTAGATTTTCATTCTTACACCCCTCCTCAACAAGTGAATAATTTCCAGCCCAAGATTATTAGGCCTATACCTAGAACAAACCACCAAAATACCGAGGGCACCTTGGCAACTATAATTGCAAGGCCGCACACCGCCAAAGCAATTCCCGCCAGCTTGCCAATCATATTTTTGTCTCCCAGCGCTCTTCCTGCCCTCCTCATCTGCTCACCCCTTCTCTATACTATGCAAATGCCCAGCAAGTGTGCTATGAGGCCGTATAAGCAAAAATACAGCCTGCTTTTCAGCAGGCTGTATTTTAATATCAGTCTTTAGTCATCATCATCGTCATCATCATCGTCATCATCGTCGTCATCTAATTCGAGATCTATTATCTCCCCGGTCTCTGCATCGATTTTATATTGGTATTCGGAGTCGCCGCACTTAAATGCAATTTCATACACTGCCATATCGTCATCATCATCGTCATCAAGCTCGATTTCCATGTCCCTTGCTGTCTCAGCAGAAACCCCGGCATGGTTAAGGGCAATGGCTTTTGCTTGGGCCGCGCTAATCAATTGCCCCGGAGATTTATCTTCTTTGCTGTGCTTTAGCTCTTTTTCAGCCTTGAGTATCGTGCCTGTTTGGGCGTCAAGCTCGTACTCGTATTCTGCGCCGCTTCCATGGAATTCAATTTCATATACCAGCTGGCCGTCATCAAGATCCAGTTCAATTTCCAGGCCGGATACTTCCATTTCCGCCACTCCTGCATCCGTAAACGCAATCTGCTTAGCTGCCTCTTCACCGATGTATGCCTTATCGCTGGCAGTGCCGATGGAGGCCACATTCTTCAGTTCGGTGTTCTGTGCGCTGGCAAGCAAATTTAAGGCATTGATGCTCAGTCCCACCAAATCCTCAAGGTTGAGAAGTTCATTCTCTGCCATGATTTTTTGGATTAAGGAAGCTTTGCCTAGGGAGATGCCATAAGTTTCTGCCAGGGTCTGCAACTCAGTATCTGCCCGGATTGTCTGGCTTAAGACGGCGGCAGTGATCGAGCTTGCCTGCAGCAGGCTGTTGATTTCCTCGGCCAGACGCTGCTGAAGTTGGCTGCCTTGTTCCCCGTCTTCGTTTTCCACCGAAATGAGGATGGAATTGGCCAATTCACTGATATATCCTTTGTTCAGCATTGAACCGATTAGGGCATTTACTGCCACATCAAGATCAATGCCCTTGAAATCCATTCCAGCTAAAACAATCTCAGCATCTTCATTGAGGGCAGTTACTGCCAAAACCTTTTCCGATTGGTTGATTTTCATCTCAATACTAGGATTGACATCCAAGCCAATGATGCAGTCTACTTTGTGATAGGCCTGATGCTGGGCGTATGCCGCTGCGCCTCCCGCCATCAGCGCCAGGGCGGCGGCAACGGCAATAAGGGATTTCCACTTATTCTTCTTCTTTGCTTGGGGCATTGGAATCACTACACCTTTCTGTTCTTCACATTGGGAGAGAATGTTATCTAGAACGTCGGGAACTGAATGCTCAACGGCAGTTTTCAGTTTCAGTTCGATCCTTGCATTCTTCATTTTCTTCACTCTCCTTGCAGCCTTTTTCTCATTTTCTGTAGGGCCCGGTGGTATTTTGAAAGAACAGTTGACAGCGGAAGATCCAAGAGATCAGCAATTTCTCTGTGCTTGAAGCCGGCGACGGCATGGAGCATGATGATTTGGCGCTCTTCCTCCGACAGCTTTTCCATTGCCGCCGACAAGACCAACTTATCTTCAGCAGTGACTTGGGGGCTGTCATCGGGCCAATCCCAGCTTTCCTCGGGAATGATCCGGATTTTCTTTCTTTCCCGCAGCTTCATCAGGGAGAGATTGCGGGTAATTGTGAAAATCCAGGGCATGGGATTGCCGTTGGGCTTGTAATTGCCGGATGCCATAAAAATACGGATGTATGTATCCTGCAACACATCTTCCGCATCGTGCATGTTCTTCAAAATAGACAGAGAAAAACCATAGACAGCCGCTTTCGTCTGCTGAAACAGCCCCGCGACAGCATCCTTGCGGCCTCCTGCCATTGCTGCAATATAGGACTCCAGCATTGCGCCCTTGTCCACATCCCTATTTTCAATTGCCGGCGTGGAGAATAGAGATTTCATGGGATTCCCCCTGTCATCTTATACACGCACGAAAGACGTGTTTTATTGCATGGTCTGAGTTTTCCGGGAGTATTCCCGGAGGCAAAATAAAAAAGGGACAAAGTATTATGTCCCCATGTGCATCTTCTTAATAATATCTGCGGGGTTGTCCGCTCTGAACAACGCCGAACCAGCTACCAAGACATCGACACCGGCTGCAGCCAGCGCCCCGCTGTTTTCAGCATTGACGCCGCCGTCGACAGCTAGCAAGGCCTGGGGCCTGCGCCGGCTGCGGCAGTCAGCCAACTCTTTTATTTTTTCCAGGGTAGCGGGAATAAATTTCTGGCCGCCAAACCCGGGATTTACCGACATCAATAATACCAAATCTACCTGCTCCCAGACATAATCTAACACTGCCGGGATTGTGGAGGGGTTAAGAGAGACTCCGGCTTTGCAGCCAGCCTCCTTAATTGCCGTCAGGGTGCGATGCAGATGGGGACAGACCTCCGGGTGCACAGTAATATAATCGGCGCCTGCCTGGGCAAAGTCACGGATATAGCGGTCCGGTTCACTGATCATTAAATGCACGTCCAAGACTGCGCCCGTTTGTTTGCGCAAAGCGGCTACCAGGGACGGACCATAGGTAATGTTGGGAACATAGTGTCCATCCATTACATCCACATGGAGCCAGTCAGCGCCGGCTTCCCTAATCAATTGGGCATCCCGGCCTATATTAAGGGGATCAGCGGCAAGAATTGACGCAGAAATAATAGCACTAATAGCGATTGGCCTCCCTTTCTTGAAGTTCGGTATAGATCTTTATATAATTTTCGTACCTGATAGGATTGATTTCTCCCTGCTGCAAACGGGCCTTGACGGCGCAGTCAGGTTCATGGATATGGAAGCAGGGCGCAAACTTGCACTGACCTGAATTCAGAAACTCAGGATAATAGCGATGCAGGTCATGGCTTTCCATCTCCAGCTCAAAGACACTGAAGCCGGGAGTATCCGCCACCTTGCCCCCTCCAGCCAGAGGCAGCAAGGAGACCTGGCGGGTGGTATGCTTTCCCCGTCCAATTTTGGCGCTGAGCTTCCCTACCTGCACCGGCAGCTCCAGCTGCCCCAGGGAAATTTGGGAAGAAATATGGCTTTTGCCGACACCGGACTGGCCTGCCAGCACCACTGTGCGCCTGCCCAGCATTTGGCTGAGCTCATCCATCCCGTGGCCGGTGAGGGCAGAACAAATAATGCTGGCAAAACCGGCATCTCTGTAGATTCCAGCCAGCAACCGGGCCGCCTGGGGGTCAAGGTCGGCCTTGTTTACGCAAAGAATAGCTTCAAGTTTCATGGACACCAGCAGAGCCAGGAGCTTGTCCACCGTGAGCAGATTGGGCTGGGGGCCCTGGGGAGCTAGGACGATGACAACAGCATCCACATTGGCTGCTGCCGGCCGAAGCAGAAAGTTGCGGCGGGGAAGCACCTGTTCAACAGAGCCGGTGTCTCCCTTGCCGGGACTAAACAGAACTATGTCTCCAGCCATGGGGGACAAGTTGTCTAATCTCAGCTTGCCCCGGCCCCTGCACAGATAGATCTTGTTGGCATGCTCGACAAAATAGTAACCGGCAACTACACTGACAACAATTCCCCGGGCATATTCCATCATATCACCTGCACTAGAAAGAAATTTTATCCACCAGCCCGTCATTGACATAGACGCTGATGGTGCCAGTCTCCCAGCCTGTCACGGTGTGTGTGTATGAAAACCGTCCCGAAATGGATTCGTCGAAGACAATTTCCTCGCCGGCAGCGTCCTTGACAACTATTTTCACGCTGCTCTCCACCAAGGGATTTAATAAGACTTCCACTTGTTTAACAATTTTATTAAAGGGGCGCAAGTACAAGTAGACAATATCCCCGGGTTTGACATCTTCATTGCTTGCAGGAGTCTGGTCTGTGACTATGCCCCCGGGGGAATCTCCCTGCCGGGGATTCCAGGCCCGGCGCACATCCACCATCAAATCCTTGAATACTTCCTCGGCTTCAAATAAGGTCTTGCCGATTACATTGGGCATCTTGAAGGGCCTGGGTCCGGAACTGACCACCAGGTGGACCTTTTGATCTTTAGCCAGCTTCATGCCCTCAATGGGATCCTGGCGGATGACTATTCCCGCTGCATGCTCTTCGCTATACTCATCAGTCCTGGCTGCCTTAAGCCCCTTGGCCTGAAGGTCGGATTCTGCCACCCGCACATCCAGCCCCTCCACACCGGGCACGTCAATCAGCACAGGTCCTTTGCTGATAATCAACTCAATATTGCGGTTCTGCTTGACAATCTGATTGGCGGTGGGTTTTTGCCGCACCACATAGCCCAGGGGAATGGTATCGTGGTGCATTTCACTGATGGAGTAATTTTGCAATCCCACCGTCTCCAATTCCGCAATTGCTGCCTCTTTTGACTGTTCCACCACATTGGGAACAGGGATTTCCTTTACCTCCCACAACTTGGCCAAAGAAGAAAAGCCCAGGACAGCAAGAGTAACTGCCGCTGCGACAGACAAGATTATGATAGACCAGGTGAGCAGGCGCTTTTTCCCGACCTGAGACAACCACTGCTTTTTTTTAGAAACGAGAGGCATAAACACTTGGGTATCTGCCTCATCAATTTCAGCTTTTCCGTCTGCTTCCGCCGCCTCAGCCGCTTCCGGGGAATTCCAAGTCCGCAAAGCAGCAAGCAAGTCGATGGCATTTTGGTAACGCTGAGATTTATCCTTTTCCAGCAATTTATCCAGGATGGCCTGCAAGCCGGGAGTGACTGCAGGGTTATAGCGGGATGCAGGGGGAATGGTCTGCTGCAAATGCTTGAGGGCTATGCTCACAGGGCTGTCGCCGTCAAAGGGCAAAGTCTTTGTCAGCATTTCATAGAGGACGATGCCAAGAGAATAGAGGTCGGACTGCTCAGTGGCCAATTTGCCCTTAGCCTGTTCCGGTGAAAAGTAATGAACTGAGCCCATAAGGGAATTAGGAGAAAAAGTTTGGGTAGTAGTGGTGACAGCCCGGGCAATGCCAAAGTCCGCCACCTTTACTCTGCCGTCTTTAGAAATGAGGACGTTGTGGGGTTTGATGTCCCTGTGAATGATCTTGTTGCAATGGGCATGGTAGAGAGCATTGGCAATTTGACGGACGATATTGACAGCCCGGGCAGGTTCCAGAGGCGCCTCCCGATCAATCAGGTCCTTGAGAGTCTCTCCCTCCACATATTCCATAACGATAAAATAAACATCCTTATCTTGGCCAACATCATAGATATTGACAATGTTGGGATGAGATAAACTGGCTGCAGCTTGGGCCTCCCGGCGGAAACGCCGGACAAAATCTTCGTCGATGGAATATTGCTGCCTGAGTATTTTTACTGCAACAATGCGATTAAGCAGCGTGCACCGGGCTTTATAAACCACAGCCATGCCGCCGCCGCCAATTCGCTCTAAAATCTGATAACGGTTAACCAGTTTTTTGCCTATCATTATGTCACCCCCTCACAGTTATAATTGAGCAAGAATAATCGTAACATTATCAGGAGCGCCCCTTTCCATCACCAGCGACAGCAGACTGTTAATTTTCTCTTCCAGACTGCCGGTGCCCGCAACAGCCTGATATATCTCAGAGAAAGAGACTACTTCTGTCAAGCCGTCTGAGCACAGGAGAAGTTGTTGGCCAGGACTCCATGGCCCGCGCTGAATTTCAATGTCTACGCAAGAGTCAATGCCCAGGGCCCTGGTCAGCACATGCCGCTGGGGATGGCAAGCGGCCTCGGCCCTGGTAATATTGCCCAGGGCTAACAGCTGGCCGCTGACCGAGTGATCACTGGTCAAGGGCAGCATGCCCTCAGCATCAATGAGAAAAGCCTTGCTGTCGCCGATGTGCCCGGTAACCAGGCAGTCAGGGAGCACAGCCGCCAAGGTTAAAGTGGTGCCCATTCCATTCAGGTCAGAATTAGCGGCGGATTTTGCCAATATGGCAGCGTTGGCTGCGGTTATCGCCGCCTTAATCCTCTGTTCCGGCTGGTTTAGATAGTCCCCAAGATTGCTGACCACTGTTCGCACTGCCAATTTGCTCGCTTCTTCCCCGGCGGCATGTCCTCCCATGCCGTCGGCAACAATCAACAGTCTTTTTTCGCGATTGATGAAAAAGCAGTCTTCATTGTTATCCCGAATTAAACCCGGATTAGTAATGCCAAGAACCTTCATCTCTCTCCCCCCATACCTATTACTCCGGCAATCCCTTGCGCAGTTGGCCGCAGGCCGCGTCAATTTCCTGGCCGATGCTGCGGCGAATAGTGGCATTTAACCCCGCCTGCTCCAATTGTCTTTGAAAAACCTCTGCTCTGGAACTGGGGCGAAAGGATGCGCCGGAAACCTGATTAAAGGGTATCAGGTTTATGAGACAATTCTCACCTTTGAGTAACCGAGCCAACTCTGCCCCGTGACTGTCCTGGTCATTGATTCCCGCCAGGAGCAGATATTCATAGGTCACCCGGCGCCCAGTCGCTTCTGTATATTTTCTACATGCGGCAACTAACTCCTGCAAGGGATATTTGCGACTTATGGGCATTAACTGATTGCGTAGCTTGTCATTGGGTGCATGAAGGGAAACGGCAAGAGTAATTGCCAGATTAAGCTGGGCAAGTTCCTGAATTTGCGAAATCAGCCCCACCGTCGACAATGTAATCCGCCGCTGACCAATGCCAAAAAGCTGGGGATCATTAGCCCTGCGGATAAATTCCACTACATTGCGAAAATTAGCCAGAGGCTCTCCAATTCCCATCAGCACAATGTTCCGGATAGGCTGCAAAGAATTGACCTTGGCGTAGTTGCAGCAGTGCCACAGCTGTTCTGCCATTTCGTCAGTGGTGAGATTGCGCTCTAATCCCATGGGACCCGTGGCGCAAAAAGCGCAGCCCATGGCACAGCCTACCTGAGTGGACAAGCAGGCGCTAGACCAGTCTCTGTAGCTCATAATTACCGTCTCGATCTTGGCTCCGTCCGGGTACTGCACCAGCAATTTAACCGAACCCTTCCCTTTCCGGACGGCGACAACATGGGAATTAGTGACCCGGTACTTGCTGGCCAGGGTTTCCCGCAAGGCCAGAGATAAATTGCTCATCTCATTAAAATCTCCGGTGAAATGAGTATAAATCCATTGACGGATCTGAGCCAGCCTAAATGTGGGAAGATTTAATTCATCAGCCACCTTTTGAAAACGAACAGAGTCTAATGCAAACATATTAAGACCACCCTTATGTTCTATGTAAGAGAGAAACTACAGAAAAACTTCTCCCTCTTGAATACGGTAGCCATTGATAAAATCTCTGACTATAGAAATCTTTTTGCCTTCAGGCTGGACCTCGGCTAATTCTAAAAGGCCCTCGCCCGTGCCGACCAACAACCTTTTCCCTTGCAGCACAGCCCTTCCGGAAAGAGCTGAACCGGAGACGGCTGCAGCCCTGAATATTTTTAGCCTCTTGCCTCTAAATTCGCAGAAACTGCCGGGTTTGGGAGCAAGGGCCCTGACCTTGTTGGCCAATGCCTGTGCCGGCAGCGTCCAGTCCAAGCGTTCGATGGCTCTGTCCAAGACCGGGGCATACTGGGGGCAAACAGGCGGCTGGGGTCTGCGGGGGGCCTTGCCCTGAAGGACAAGGTTAATAGTTTCCGGCAACAGTTGCTGGGCCATCGCCGCCAGGCGCTCCCTGAGCTGGCCGCTGTTCTCCTCTGCCCCAATTGCCGTTGCCTGTTGTAAAATAATATCTCCTGTATCCACGCCTTCATCCATAAACATGGTAGTGACGCCAGTCTCAGTATAGCCCAACATAATCGCCCATTCTACAGGGGCAGCTCCGCGCAAATCCGGCAACAGTGAGGCATGGACATTAATGGCCCCCAGGGCGGGAAGAGATAAGACTTCTTTGCTTAGTATTTTGCCGTATGCCACCACCACAAATAGGTCAGGCGCCAGGCTCCGTAACTTTGCAATGCTCTCCCTGCTGTTGATATTGATGGGCTGCCAAACCGGCAACCCCCTGGCTGCAGCCCATTTTTTTACGGGAGGCATAGAGGGTTGCCGGTGGCGGCCGGATATGCTGTCAGTCCTGGTGATAATTAATTTCGGTTTATAATTTGCCTGTTCAAGGGCAGCTAATGTTCTGCAGGCAAAATTGGAAGTGCCCATAAAGATCAAGTTTGCCAAAATCATTCCTCCCCGGAAACAAAATTAATTACTTTGTCAACAAACAAAACCCCGGAGAGATGGTCCAGCTCATGCTGAATAATCCGGGCAAAAAAACCAGAAGTATTGAGGACTTTGCGCCTGCCCTTGCGGTCCTGATAATCCATTTCCACCTGGGTGCAGCGAGGGACCTCGCCAAAAATGCCGGGAACACTTAAACATCCTTCTACATCAATTTCCTCGCCGGAACAGCTGGTGATCCTTGGATTGATAAATTCAAAGACTGGAAAGTCTTCTCCCGGCCTGATGACCACTAAAGCCAAATTGAGGCCGATTTGGGGAGCAGCTAATCCCACCCCCTTGTAGTGTTCCATAGTTTCAGCCATATCTTCCAAGATTTTTATCGTCTCCGCATTAAAAGCTTTTACCGGTTGAACTTTGAAGCGCAGCACCGGATCACCGAATTTTTTTATATCCCTGACAGCCACAACAATCACCTCTTACATAAAGTTATACGGATTATTGTCGATGATAACGCGTGTGTATTTATCTCCCCGGATGCTCCTGCGGAGCCTTTCCACCTTTTCCCACGGACTGTTTGCCAAGGAATGACGCAGCAATAAATGCCAGCGGTAGCGTCCCTTGAGCCTTTCCAGGGGAGGCGGACCGGAGAAGAGCAAGTTATAATTTTCTTGCCTGAGCAAGGCAGTTATCTGTTCCACTTGTTTCATCAGCTGGGGCTGCTCCTTGGCGCTGATTAGTATCCGGGTCAGAGCAGAAAAGGGCGGCAGCCCCGCCTTGTTCCTTACCCCCATTTCATGGCGGTAAAAACCCAGGTAATCTCCAGCCAAAGCAAACTGCAGGCTGTAGTGTTCAGGTTGATAGGTCTGAATGATTACCCTCCCTGGCAGCTGGGCTCTGCCTGTTCTCCCCCCGGCCTGGGTCACCAGCTGGAAGGTCCGTTCCGCTGCGCGAAAATCCGACATGGCTAGACTTAAATCCGCCAGGACAATGCCCACCAAAGTGACTTTGGGAAAATCCAAACCCTTGGCAATCATTTGCGTGCCCAAGAGAATGCCGGATTCCTGCTGGTAAAAATTATACAGATGCAGCTCTTTATCCAAAGCAGTGCCGGCTGTATCCCGATCGATTCTGCAGAGATGAACGCCGGGGAAGCGGGATGCCAAATGGGCTTCCAGCTTTTGCGTCCCCACACCAAGCTCCCGCAAATATTTGCTGCCGCATTCAGGGCAAACGCCAGAAATCCTGGCTGTTTCCCCGCAATGATGGCATCTGAGGAGGCCATGGCCATGGAGGGTTAAAGACGTGGAACAATTGGGGCAGGTGTATCTGAAGCCACAGTTGCGGCACAGCACTGTCGGCGCCAACCCTCGCCGATTTAAAAACAGAAGGGCTTGCTCATTCCTGGCCAAAGTGTCTGCCAGGGCCTGGGTCAAAGATCTGCTCAGCATGCCCCGGTTGCCTAGCTGCAATTCCCTGCGCATGTCGACGATTTCAGCCACTACAGGGTGCAGGCTGTGAACCCGCTTGGGCATTTCCAACAAGCGGTATTGTCCGGAAAGGGCCCGGGAGTATGTCTCCAAGGAGGGTGTGGCGCTGCCCATGACCACAACGGCGCCATGCTGTCTCGCTCTATACAGAGCTACGTCTCGGGCATGATAGCGAGGAGTCTCTTCCTGTTTATAGGCCAGTTCATGTTCTTCATCCATGACAACCAGGCCAAGATTATCTAAAGGGGCATACACCGCCGAACGGGTCCCAATTACTATGGCTGCATCTCCCCGGGAAATCCTGTCCCATTCAGAGGCCCGTCGGCTGCCGCTGAGACCGCTGTGAAAAACTGACACCCCCGTTCCAAAGGCGGCGCGAAATCTGGCCACCAGCTGGGCGGTAAGGGCAATTTCCGGCACCAGCACCAGGACTTGCCTTCCCGCGGCCAATACCTCACGGGTCAGGCGAATATATACTTCTGTCTTGCCGCTGCCGGTAACCCCGTGGAGCACAAAAGTTCCGCCCTTTTGAAAGCCTTCGCTTTCGGCCCTAATCACGGCAATGACTCTGGCTTGATCGCTAGTCAGTTCAGCTACCTGCTGAAAATTCCAGTCTTGCGCCGGGGCCTTGCCCTTTGTGGGCAGCAAGACTCCCTTGGCAATGAGGCTGTTGATTGGCGCCAAAGAGATCCCGAGAGCCCGGGAAATCTCTGTTTTCTGCATAGGGCTCTGCTGGCGGACAAGGTCGGCAACCAATTGCTGCTTTTCCGTTAAAGAAATGGCGGTGGCAGCTTGTTCATCTATCTGCCACCGCACCGGAGAAAGGCCACTGCCAGCAGGAGGAAGCATTGCCGAAAGGGCTGTGGCAATTGAGCAGCCAGCCCTCACTGCCAGCCAGCAGGCCAGATCGATGAACTCAAGGGGCAATCTTCTCTCACTGACACTGAGTACTTCTTTGAGTTCCGGCACTTCCGGAACTTCAGGGTGGGCAAAGACAACGCCTTCAACAAGCCTGGACCCCAAGGGCACTTGCACAATGCTTCCCGGCGGGGCCTGCATCCCCACGGGGAGGAAATAGTCCAGAGCCTGTTCAATATCTGCATATTTGTTGAGGATCATTACCCTGGCTACAAGCATGCTCTCCCCTCCCTGATTATTGCTATTATAGCACAATAATTTATCCGGAAAAAAATAAACGTCCCTGGACGTTTATTTGAGCTTTCCGTTTTGCGCGCGTTCAAACTCCAGCTGATCGTTGAGGACTTCTTCCAGGGCCATGGTTACCGGCTTCTTATCCCCGTTTGTTAAGCCCTGGCCGCTGGCCTGAATATTCCTGGCCCGGCGGGCGGCGACAAGAACCAAAGTATACTTGCTGTCCACCTTTTCCAGCAAACTGTCAATGGATGGTTTAAGCACAGGCATTCCTCCTATTCCAATAGATCTGAAGATTTTCCCGCCAGCCTGTTGGCAACTGTTTCCGGCTGGACTGAAGAGAGGACGATATGACCCGAGTCCATAATGACCACAGCCCTGGTGCGGCGGCCATAAGTAGCATCAATCAGATTGCCACGCTCCCGGGCTTCCTGGACATTCCGCTTTATGGGCGCGCTCTCAGGACTGACTATGGCGATAATTCTCCCGGCAGAAACGATATTCCCAAAGCCTATGTTCACTAAACGCAAAGCTTCCACCTCTATTCAATATTCTGCACCTGTTCCCGGATTTTCTCCAGCTGTGATTTAATGTCAACGGCGATCTTGGAAACATCATAAATTGCGCTTTTGGCCCCAATGGTATTAGTCTCCCGCAGCATCTCCTGACCGAGGAATTCAAGCCTGCGGCCAACAGGTTCCTGCCGAGAACCGCATTTTGTGAACTCAGCAAGATGGGCTTGTAAGCGCACTAACTCCTCATTGATATCTGACTTATCTACCAAAAGTGCAATCTCAGTTAATATCCTGCTGTCGTCAATGTCACCCAGCTGGGCCAGGCGCTGACGAAACTTATCGCCGACCTCTTGCTGCTGGCGAATTGCCAAAGCCTCCAGTTCCGTGACCAGGTCCTTGATGCTGCTGACTTTTTCCAAGATATCCTGCCACAGCAAAGCCCCTTCCCGCATTCGGTCTTCTTTCAGTTGCTGCAGAGCTCTCTCCAAAGGAGGCCAAAAAGAATCTTCTTCGGGGTCGGGATTGATGCTGATGAGAATATTGGGCAGCGTCAGCAAAGCCACGGGATCAATGGCGGCAGAACCGGCTGGAGAAATAGCAGAAAGGATTTTAAGATAAGAATCGTATACGGGCTGGTTTAATTCTATTATACCCATATTGCCTTGTTCCAAGGAAATTCTTACATCCGCCCGGCCTCGGCTTACGTATTTCTTGACCAGGCCGCGCAATGGTATTTCCAGGGCAGAAAAGGATTCAGGCAAACGGCAATGAATATCCAGAGTCTTGTGGTTTAAGGTCTTAATTTCCGCCGTCAGGATCGTGCCGTTTACTTCAAAGCGTTGCCGTCCAAAACCAGTCATGCTGTAAATCAAGACTGCCACCCCCATTTTGTTATTTTATCTGAATCCCCGGGGGATTACAAGTCTTTCAGCCTCCGCAACTTTCTCATAGCCGTTCGGGCCAACAGGGGCAGCAGAGAAACTGCAAGCACAATGCCCCAATCTCGAGGGGATAAGGCCACTGTGCCAAAAACCCCTCTTAAGACCGGCAAATACAGGACCAGGAAGAGCAAGCCAAAAGAAATAACCAGGGCTCCTGCCAGCCAAGGATTGACCCAAATTCCCGGTGTTTTGCCATCTTCGTTTTGCCGGCAATCCAAGGCAAATAAGAGCTGAATGCTGATCAAGGTCGCCAAGGCCATGGTCTGCCCGTATGCCAGGGCTCTGCCTCCCGCCAGGGAAAAGGCGAAAATCGCCACTGTCAGCACCCCGATAAACAGCCCTGTGCTGAAAATATCCGCTCCCATCCCCCGAGCCATTATGCTCTCATCCCGGGGACGGGGGGGCTGTTCCATTATCCCTGCTCCGCCAGGCTCCAGGCTGAGAGCCAGGGCCGGCAAGCCATCAGTGACCAGGTTGACCCACAAAATCTGAATGGCTCTTAAGGGTAAAGGGAATCCCAGGAGGATGGCAAAAAACATGGTAAATACCTCGCCGGTATTACATGTCAGCAAAAAACGGATAAATTTGCGGATATTGTTGTAAATCACCCGCCCCTCTTCCACTGCGGCAATAATGGTGGCGAAATTATCATCGGCCAGAACAAAACTGGCGGCTTCCTTGGTCACCTCAGTTCCGGCAATGCCCATGGCAATGCCGATATCCGCCTCCTTTACCGCCGGGGCATCGTTGACGCCATCGCCGGTCATTGCCACCACATATCCCCGTTTTTTCAAAGCCCGGACAATTCGCATCTTATGTTCGGGATAGACCCGGGCGCAGACTGAAAAGGAAGGGACCTTATCCTCCAATTCCTGATCATCCATAACCTCCAGTTCCTGCCCAGTGACCACCCCTCCGGGGCCAAAGGGAAGTCCGATGCGATGGGCGATGGCAATTGCCGTCTCCCGATGATCGCCGGTAATCATAATCGGTTTTATTCCTGCCCGGAGACAGCGCCGAATCGCCTCCGGCACCTGGGGACGGGGAGGGTCGTTGAGAGCCGTGATACCGGAAAAGATCAGCTCAGATGCTGCTTCTTGCTGGCTCAGGGGAATAAGTTTGCATTCTTTCCAGGCCACAGCCAGCAAACGGTAGGCCTCTCCTGCCCACTGCCGGCAAATATTGTCGGCCCCTGCCCGCTGCCTGGTCCCAAAGGGGGCCGGTCCCCACTGACCCTGAATAAAGGAACAGCGGGACAGGATTACCTCCGGCGCCCCTTTAACAAAGGCATACACCGACCCAGTCCACAAATCCCGGACGACGACAGACATCATCTTCGTTCTTGACTCAAAAGGGTATTCCCTGATGACTTCAAATCTCTCCAGCAGCCTGTCTTTGGTCAGTCCGCCCTTGGCTGCGGCCATTAGCAGAGCGCCATCAGTAGGGTCGCCGATAATTTTCACCCTGTTATTATCCTGTTGGAGGGCGGCCCCGTTGCAGACTGCCCCAACGGTCAGCAGCCAGCTTAGCAGGGCAGGCGCCTTGCCCCAAGGGCCCTCCAGATTGTAGTCCCCACTGGTCAGCTCGAAAACAGCGCCGCCGGCGTATACTCTCTCCACCGTCATCCGGTTTCGAGTCAAAGTGCCGGTCTTGTCGGAGCAGATTGCCGTTGCGCAACCAAGGGTCTCAACCGCCGGCAGTTTTCTCGCTATAGCATTGCGCCGGAGCATCCGCTGCAGGCCAAAAGTCAGGCAGAGAGTAACCACTGCCGGCAGCCCTTCGGGAATGGCAGCCACAGCCAGGCTGACCCCGGCCATAAACATCTTGTACAGGGGCTCGCCCCGCAATACTCCCGCAACCATGACAATCAGGCAAATTGCCGAGCAGAGAATCACCAGGGTATTGCCCAGTCGGCTCAGCCTGCTTTGCAGCGGTGTGGGTTGCTGCTCAGCTTTATCCAGCATGTGGGCAATTTTGCCCATTTGAGTGCGCATGCCCGTTGCCACTACCAGCCCCTTGCTCCGGCCCCTGGTAACGAGGCAGCCCATATAGGCATAGGGTTCTCCATCCTCATATTTTGGCACCGGCAGATTTTCCCCTGTGAAAGGCGATTCATCGATTTCCAAACTGGCGGCATTAAAAATACGCAAATCTGCCGGCACCCGGTCGCCAGCCTTTAGAAAAACGATATCCCCAGACACCAGCTCCGCCGCCGGCGCCAACTTGATTTCGCCGGCGCACAGAATCTGGGCCATGGGGGCCGTTAAGTCCTGGAGGGCTTCCAAGGACCGTTCAGCCTTGAACTCTTGGGCAAAACCCAGCAAAGCGTTGAGAATGACGATTATCATTATGGTCAGGGCGTCAGCATATTCCCCCAGGACCGCAGACACCAAGGTGGCAGCCAACAGCATCAACACCATGGTATCGGCGAATTGGCTGATAAACACAAGCAAGGCGCTGCTCCGGCGGCTGTCCAATATATTGGGACCGTTTTGCAGTCTGCGCCGCCTTTCCGTTGCTGTCAATCCCCTCTCAAGATCAGTTCTTAACTCTGCCGCAACCGCTTCAATCTTCATGCCTTCCCCCCCTATCCCTAAATTACTATGCTCTGACTGCCCAAGGTATTATTTTGATTGTAAACCTGCAGGCAATCTTGCTATACTAAATTCAAAGGGGGAACTAAACAATGCATTTGGACGGCTTTTTTTTCAATTCCTTGGTAAGAGAAATACAGCAAAAGATAGCGGGCAGCCGGATGGAGGATGTCTACGACAGCGTCGAGGGCAATCTCATCCTCCAGTTGCGGGCGCCGGGCCAAACCCTGCGCCTGGAAATTTCTATCCCTCCCCAGGCCTTTTTTTTGACAGAAGGCGGCAGGAGGCGCAAAAATCCCGGCGCCTTTTCCCAGACCTTGAAAAAGCATATGGCCTCCCTTTTTTGCCGCTCCTTCACAAACCCTCCCTTTGACCGAAGGGCAACCTTGGCCCTGGCCCCAAGTCCCAACGGACCGGCAAGCCATTTTCTCCATATTGAAATAATGGGCCGGCAAAACGATATTATCTTATGTGATCAGGACATAATCATCGCCAGCACCCGCCCCCCCAAACCAGGGGCAGCCAGACTATTGCAGCCGGGAGACAGATATTCTCCCCCGCTGATGCCGGCCAAGACTGCACCTGTTAGTCTTACTGGGCCTCTATTAGGGCTGTTGCTGGCCAACCTGGGCCAAGTCAGCAGCGAGCAGGCTCTGGTCAAGACAATTCTTGGTGTCAGCCCCCTCCTGGCAAGGGAAATCTGCCTGCGGGCAGGGGTCGCCAACACCCGGGCAGCAGATTTGAACTCCCAGGCCTTGGACCTGCTGGCAGGGGAAATTGTCAATCTTAGCGGCGACAGTCTTCAGGGCAATTTTCAGCCAGTCCTCTATGCTGAACAGGGGCCCTATTGGACCAAACTCACCCATCTTCCCACGCCCTCAGGGCAATACGCCACTCTCAGCACTGCTTTGGCTGATTGGCAGGCTAATTCCCGCGGGGCCGGCCAGTTTGAATCTCTATACCAGCGGCTGCAAAGAGCTATTGCTACCTCCCTCAAAAGGCTCCAAGGCACCATCGCCAAACAAAAGATTGAATTGAACCGGGCCCAGGAATTTGAGGATTTCCGCCAAACCGCCGACACTCTGCTGGCCTGTCTCAATGCAGTTCCCAAAGGGGCGGCTGCTGTGACCCTGGCAAATGTCTACACCGGGAATCTCCAACAAATCAGCCTGGACCCAAGTCTAGCCGCCACCGCCAATGCTGCCCGCTATTATAAAAAATACAATAAATATAAGAACGCTGCCGTCAAAGTCCAGAAACAGATTGATGCCAACCACAATCTGCTGGTCTATCTCCAATCCCTGGAATATGCCTTGGAAGCAGCCAACTCCCTGGATGATCTGCGGGAAGTGCTGGCGGAAGCAGAAGAAGCGGGCCTCATCCGCAGGCAGCATAAGGTCAAAGCCCCTGCGGCCCCTTCCGAGACCTATATGATTTACCGCACTGACAGGGGAAATACCGTGCTGGCAGGCAAAAACAACCGCCAAAACGAGAGACTGACTCTGCAAAAAGCGGACAAGAGCCATTATTGGCTGCACTGCCGGCACTCTCCCGGCAGCCATGTCATCTTGTGCACCAATGAGCCTGATGCTTCTGAGCTGGCCTACGCCGCCAGCCTGGCGGCCTGGCACAGTAAAGAACGCACTTCCCCTAAAGTCGAAGTGGTGTGGACCCAAGTAAAAAATGTCAAAAAAATACCCGGGGCCAAGCCGGGCATGGTTCAGTATGTAAATTACCGCTCAATTTTCATTGAGCCAAGTCCCCATTGAGCTGGCGCAGCAAATCTAAAAATTCCCTGGGGGGTTCGGCAGTCACACTGATTTCCCTTTCTAAAAAGGGATGCATAAACCTCAAGGTCCGGGCATGGAGCATATGCCCGGCATAATTTTTTTTCTGGTCTCTGGGCCCATAGACAATGTCCCCGGCCACCGGCCTGCCCATATGGGAAAAATGAACCCGAATCTGATGGGTTCTCCCTGTCTGCAGTCTTACTTCCACCAGAGTATGACGGCGAAAATAGCGCAGGACCCGAAAATCTGTAACCGCCTGCTTGCCGCTTTCGACTATAGCCATAGAGGTGCGCTGACGAGGATGCCGGCCAATGGGGCCGCTGATTCTGCCTCGAGTTTGCGGGAGCTTGCCGGAAAGCAGCGCCAGGTAGATGCGCTCAATCTCCCTTGCTTTCAGCATCTCCGCCAGCCTGAGATGACAAGCATTGGTTTTTGCCACTATCAGCAGTCCCGAGGTGTCTTTATCCAGGCGATGGACTATCCCGGGGCGGAAATTGCCCCCCAGGTCTGAAAGGCCGGCCCCGTAGCCCAGCAGGGCATTAACCAAGGTGCCGCCGGCATGGCCCGGGGCGGGGTGGACTACCATGCCCACAGGCTTGTTGACCACTAGCAGCCATTGGTCCTCATACCTGATATCCAAGGGAATATCTTCACTGGCGCCGGCAAGGGCCTTTGTTTCAGCCGCTTCCAGTTCCACCGCATCCCCCTTGGCCAAGGCATAACCTTTTTTGGTGACAACGACGCCATTTACCTGGGCCTGGCCTGCTGAAATAAATGCCTGAATTTCACTGCGGCTGTCAGCGCTGACCCAATGGGTGAGGAACTTATCCAGCCTCCAGCCGCTGAACTCCTCGGCCACAATAAAATTATGCAGCACTTTGACGTTCCCTCTTCCACTCCAAAACCATATCCAAGGCAAATAAACCGACCCCCACCACCAGGGCAGAATCGGCTAAGTTAAAGATTGGCGGGAAAATCTTAAAATCTATAAAGTCGGTGACCCACCGGAGCAGAATCCTGTCAACCAGGTTGCCCACAGCTCCTCCCAACATCAGTCCGAAGGCCACCTGCAGCCTGGGGCTGCCCTTGACCTCCCGGGAATAAATAAGCAACACTGCTACTACCATCAGGGAAGCAATGATGAAAAACAGTCTTTTGCCCGCCAGGATGCCAAAGGCAGCCCCGGTATTGCGCACATAAGTGAGATGCAGCACCCGGGGAATAAGGGGAATAGACTGACTTACATGCATCCCGGCGCGCACTGCATATTTGCTGGCCTGGTCCAGCAGCAGAGCCAAGGCTGCAAAGATATACATTTTTTTCATTCCCGTCCTCCTCTCCGCTTATGCTTTAATCCTCATCCGGCCGGGGCTGTTCCCCGACCCCGTCGGAAGTCCCATATTGATTGAACCTGGGCCAGGTATAATCCCCATATTCGGGATAACTTCTGGATTTGCCAGGATCGACCGCCTCTTTATTGGCGCATTCAGTGCAGGTGCTGGCATAGGGCAGGGCCTGCAAGCGTTCCTGATCAATTTTAGCGCCGCATTCTGTACAATCTTCGTATTCTCCATTGTCAATTCTGGCAATGGCCTGCTGAATTTTATCCAGCAGGAGTTGATCATTTTCCTGAAAAGAGGCATCCAAGTTGCGCAGATAATCTTCGCTGGCCACATCGGCAGGATGATTGTCTACAACTGACAGCTCGTGATGGTAGTCCCGCAAATTTTTGCTTTCATCGGCATTGCTGCGTTTTTCCAGGCGGTTGAGCATTTCTGTCAGGCGGCAGCGCTGTACGCTTAAATCCATTTCTTTTTCTCCTTCATGGATTCAAATTCTCCTGGACAATGAGAACAATATCCGCAATGAAATCGCCGATGATTGGGAGATTTAAATACATCAGACGGCGCAGCAGCATAACGACAATGGCCCCCAGAATAGTAAAGCCGATTGCAATGCCCAGGCCTCTGGACAATCCCCCGACAAAATTAATCATAACATATCGGCGGGGATTATTGAGCAGCTCCATATATTCGGCAAGGTTAAACTTCTCCATATTCTGGGAAACCCGCTGCAATTCAAAGCTGACTTTGTCCATTAATGATTTGTCCATTGGCAACCCTCCGCCAGTACTTTGCCCCGAGGCCAGGCATTTTAGCCGGGGGAGGCCGTAAACATCAGCGAAACCTCTCTGCTAAAAAAACTTAAGCCCTTGGCTTTCAAGGGCTTATTGGCTGCTAACTTTAGGGCAGATAATCTTCTCCCCTAGTTGAGGCTGAGGATGTATAGCGTTCAAATTCCCGCCAGTCTTCGCTGTTGACGATATCCAACTGGGCTTCCAGCAAAGTTTTGAATCTGCTGCGAAAAATAATTGCCTGTTTGACCAATTCTTCAATATCCTGCCGGACCTTTTCTGCCTTGGCCAAATTGTTTTCAATGCTGCGTTTTGTTTGCTGTTCCGCTTCTTTGCGTATGAGTTCGGCCTCGCCCAAAGCAGTTTCCTTTACTTCTTGAGCAGCCTGTTGGGCAACGATGATGGCATTATGTAGCGTTTCTTCAATCTTGGTATAATGATCCAATTTATCACTGAGTTCCTGGGCCTTTTGCTTTAAGAGCATATTCTCTTTGATCAGCCCTTCATAGTCCTTGACCACACGGTCCAAAAACTCATCTACCTCATCCTCGTCATATCCCCGAAAACCTTTGGCGAATTCTTTATTGTGAATATCTAAAGGTGTCAATGCCATGTACAGCACCCCCATCAGGTATTTTCTCTATATCTTTCAAATTCGACAGCGTTCCGCCAGTTTCCTGCTGTTTAGCTGAACTTTTTTACTTCAATGCGAATCCTGCCCTTCTTGGTTTCTCCTCCAACCAGGCTCAGCTCCAGCCTGCCCCGGCCCCGGACAGAGAGGACATCCCCTTCTTTCAACTGAAAGCCGGGCTGAACAATTTGGCGCCAGTTGACTTTTACTTTGTCCCCTTTTATCAGCTCGGCAGCTTTGCTCCGGCCCATTCCCAACCCGGTGCTGAGCACTGCATCCAGGCGAACAGAAGCTACAGTACAACTAATAGTCCGCACCGGCTGCTCCTCCCACCGGATGCTGTAGGGCGGTATTTCAACTGCCTCGGCCCGAAATTTATGGACTTCACCCAAGCTTCGGACCACATCGGCAATCTCCCTGGCTGCGATCATATGGGCGCCGCCGGCGAAGGTCAGGATGTCACCAATGTATGAACGTTTGAGTCCCAAGCCGACTATCGCCCCCAGGTAGTCTCTGTGAGACAGAACCCGGGTGGGATCTGACAATCTAATCTCTAGCACGGCGATAGGCATCTCAATATCTGCAGGAGAATAATAATCAGGAAAAATGGCCAGCCTTTGCTTTTCAGCGCCGGCATAGCCTCCATCCTCTAAGTAGCGGACTCCGAAAAAATTGGCCACCAGCGGCCGGATAAACTCCCTGTGAAAGGGATCGAGAAACTCAGTAAATTTCACCCCTTGCTTTTCGCTGACGATTTTGCAGTTGTCCAAAACCCGGGCAACCAGCTGAGAATCAACGCCTGTGGGCAAATTATTAAATGGGCTCAATACAACAGCCTCCTCAGAAAATTCACCAGCAACATCAGTATTAATGGGGACAGGTCCAAGTACCCCATGCCCAAAGGAATCGGCGGGATTATTTTTCTGATAGGAGCCAGCAATGGTTCGGTTAGAGAATTAAGGACATCGATTATATCTGCAAGCAAGCCCCCTGATTGCACGGGAATCCAGGTTAATAAAATCCTGGCTGTCAGCACCAAGTAAAAAACAGAAAATAAGCCGTCGAGAATCCTGATAATGCTGTCAGGCATACTGTCCATCCTCCCCGGTAAAGATTGCGCTGCCGACCCGAACCATATTGGCGCCGGCGGCAATGGCCAGCTCAAAGTCTCCTGACATGCCCATAGACAGCCAGTCCATTCGCACATTTTCCGGAAGCTGCTGCCGAGAAAGCGCTCTGAATTTGGCCGCCAGGCTTTCAAACCAGGCCCGTGTCTGCTCCTCTCCAGCATCCAAAGCAGTAATAGTCATCAGGCCCCGCAAGCTCATGCCGCCCAAACCGGCTGCTGCAGCCAAAAAATCATCTGCCTCATCAAGACTGATGCCAGCTTTAGCGGGATCAGCGGCTACATTCACCTGCAGGAGACATTGAAACTGTATTCCCATCTTGAGAGCATAATTGGACATCTTTTCTGCCAGTTCCCAGCGGTCCAGGGAATGGACTAGGTGAAAGGGAGAAATGTACTTGACCTTGTTGGTCTGAACCCTGCCGATTAAATGCCAGCGCAGATTATCCCCAGCCACCTCTGCCACTTTTCTCAGGCCATCCTGCACCCGATTTTCGCCAAAATCCCGGTGCCCTGCGGCCACCAGGGCCCTGACGGAGTCAGGTGAGGCCAGCTTGCTTACCGCTACCAAAGTAATATCCTCCGGGGCCTTGCCCGCCGCCAGCGCGGCCTTTGCCACTCTCTGCTTAACCGCAAGCAAATTCCTTGCCACATCAATTTTCATTTCAGCCACCACCGTTTTGCCAAACTTGCCCACCAGGGCAGAGTCAATACTCTTTGGCCATGGGCCAGGCCTTTAACCCCCACTTCATTTCCCTGATTGCAGACAACTTCCACAGGATTAAAAACCGGTTTGCCGCGAAAGAGCACGATTACCCCCTGCACACCATCCCTGGTATGAAGCGCCTTTGCAGGCACCAGCACCGCCTCCTGCTCCTGGGTAATCAACTCAGCGGAGAAAACCCGCTCCTTGCCCAGGGTGTCGGAAAGCGAAGTTACATCCCAAAGGGCCCAGAACTTATCCTGGGCTTGGATGACTTGCCTGGGAACAATTGAATATGTAAGGCCATCCTCTGTTTTAATTCTCTGCCGCTGCCCTTGAGAGTGAAAGCTCATTGCCGTAAGGAGTTTAAAGCCGGTATTTCCCACAATTACCCCCACCAGCTCCCCGGCTTTTGCCTGAGAAACACTATTGGCCCCGGGCGATTTAGCTAAATACCTGGTGACAGATTCAACCAGTGCCAAGTCCAAGACTGAATCTGAGGAGAAATCCCCTTCAAAGCCGTCAAGTACATGCAGAATTAAGCCGGCCACAGGCGCCTGCACAAGCAAATTCCCACTGGGACCCTCAATGCGGGCGATATCCTGGCCTACCCGCACTCTGGCGCCATTGTCCACCAAAGGGACGTACCTGCCGTTGCCGGGAGAACGCAGCTGAAACTCGTTGCGCAAGACAAAACATTGTACAGCAACACTGGATACAATCTCACTGTTAGTAGCCACTGTAACATCTGCAGCCCACAGGGCAAGATAGCCCAAGCTGTTCCACAACAAGAAAAGGGCCAGCACTGCTATCCCGGCGATAAAAAAACTGCGCCAAATTTTATTGCCCCTCTTTCTGCCCCCCTGGACTACCTTGAATTTATTTGCTTTCACTTATCTCACCTCAGGCCACAAGCATGAATAATATTATATCATAACCCCCTAGCTAGTTCACCTAAGGGGGATACAGAAATCTCGATGGAGCTATTAATATTGAAGGCATTTGCCAGACTGGCAAATGCCTATT
>ENA-UOOH01001505-UOOH01001505.1-fermentation-metagenome-genome-assembly--contig:-NODE-1505-length-22618-cov-29.006205_pt1 | contig 22618 bp, 19 predicted proteins | sample MGYA00245778_ERZ724025 | MGnify/ENA primary metagenome ERZ724025 (study PRJEB28704, sample SAMN03018313) | fermentation metagenome | biome: anthropogenic terrestrial biome; feature: soil... | reverse complement strand
ACCGCCCAGTTCATTCCAGATTTTATCTCCCTTTCAATGTTCTGAACGTCTTCATCATCCCATAGGATTTTGAATAAAGGAATTTTAAATGTCATCAACATCCTCTCTTAAATTTTTAACTTCCTCAAGGCTCATTTTTCTCATTACTTTAACAGGCACTCCAAATGCCACAACATTTTTGGGAATATCCTTATTAACAAAGCTGAAAGCTCCTACAATTGAGTTTTCACCCACAGTAACATTTGGCATGACAACCGAGTGGCTTCCAATCCTGCAATTTTCTTTAAGTTTAACAGGCCCTTCCTTGTTATCTATGGTTGAAATAGAATAAATAGAACAATGTGAACCAATTTGAACGTTGTCTTCAATTGAAACATTGTTTTCAGCGTTTATATATGTGAAAGCCCCCACATCAACATAATTCCCCAAATTCAAGTTTTGGTGGTGTTGACATTTCCAACCCCATTTCGTCACACCATTCTCATTGAATTCTGGTTTTTGCCATTTTTTAAATCTTTGGGTCATTTAAATCATCTAAAATTATTTTAGTGAATCGTTTTAATCCATTACCATCTACAAATTTCATTGAATTTTTATGCAAAGCTTTCTTAATAGACTCATTTGATAGCAACCTTCTTAAATTATCAGATATATCCTGAACTGAAGGTTTGTCCCCCAAATTTATACATGCTCCACTTTCAGCAAAAGCTTCAGCTATTATTTTTTGATGATCGACTTGAGGTATCACAATTGATGGAACACCTAACGTGCTTAGTTCATAAAGTGTTATTCCTGCAGCAGTGATTGCTAAACTTGTTTGCCCCATTAAATCATAAATATTACTTGGTTCTTTGAATATCTTTATCCGTTTATCTAAATCTGCAATTCTTTCCAAATCTTTTGAAAAACTAAAAAGAGGACCAATAACTACAAGGAATATTAACTCTTCTTTAAAGTTCTTAAGGGATTCTAACGTCTTTAAAGTACAACCTTTCTCATCACTGCCACCAAATGAAATAAAAACATTTTGAGATTTAATCACATCCATTTTTTCCCTTAAATGTTCAAATTCTTCTCTTAATATCATATATTTCGTGCCTAAATAATAATTAGTGCCAGATTCAACAAAATTACATCTGTTAAACACATTGGCATTAAATACTATATCAGCTGCTTTTATCCTCTTTAACTTCGTGTTATTATCTATACAGACCACTTTAATTTGTGGATTCAACATTTTGATCTGCGATATGTATAAATTCGAAGTATCCAGCAAGTCGGATATAAACACATCACTTGATCTAATCATGTCCTCAAGTTTATCTTGATCTTTTAAAGGATCTAAACAAACATAATCTTTTAAAAGATCATTTTTAATTTTAGGATCTGAGTTAGTAACAAAATATATTTCAGATTTTGGTGAAAGTTCCTTAAACTTTTCAGCTATTGTAACACATCGGAAAATATGGCCTAAACCTATTTTTAAGCTTCCATCAGCTCTTATTAAAATTTTCATTTAACAACCTACGATCTAGATCAAGTCCCATTCTATCATTTCATCAGGATTTACATCTCTTTTAACTTTTTTTCCAAGAATTTTATCAATATATTTGGGTTGTATTCCATTTCCAGGTCTTTTTATGGTTATGTTATCTGAAGTAATGGTATTTCCCTTTAATATCTTCTCCTTAGCAAAAATACTTTTCCTATAATTGATACGTATTTCTTTTTCAGATTCTACCATTTTCTTCATAGGAAATCCCTTCATTTTTTCCATAGATCTGATCCCATCAACTATCTCTTTAAAATCAGTGACATCTGCAGAAGCTTTATGATCCGGCCCTTCCATATCCTTATCCAAAGTGAAATGTTTTTCAATTACCTTTGCACCCATTGTAGCAGCTATTACTGAAGTTAAGGAACTTTGAGTATGATCCGAAAATCCAACAGGGACATTAAAAGCTTTTTCTAGTGTATGAATGACTTTTAAGTTAACTTCTTCTATTGGAGCAGGATAAGATGATACACAATGCATTAAAATGACATCATGATTCCCCGTACTATAAATCGCATTCAAAGCTTCTTCAACTTCACACAAATTACCCATACCCGTAGATAAAATAATTGGAGTTTTCTTTTCTGCAATATATTTTATAAAAGGTATTTGAGTTAAATCTCCAGACGCTATTTTAAAAACAGGCGGTTTAAACTGTTCTAAAAGATCTGCACTTTCTTCATCTGTTGGAGTTGAAAAAAAGATGATATCTTTTTTCTTTGCATATTGAGCCAATTCTTTGAAATCTTCTTTTCCAAGTTCCAATTTTTTTACCATTTCATAAAAATCTTTAAGAGATTTACTAACCAGATTTTCAGTTTTAAATGTTTGAAATTTGACTGCATTTGCACCAACATCCTTGGCAGCATCAATCAATTTTTTAGCTATTTCAACTGAACCATTATGATTAACACCAATCTCTGCAATAATAAAAGTAGGTGAATCCTCATTTATCAGTCTATTTGCTATTTTTATTTCTTGCATCTTTTTCCTCCTCTAAAATAAGCTGAGCTAACATGAAATCCATTTGGGAATCCATATCAATACTTTTCTCAGCAGGCATTATATAAGACAAAGTTCGTGGGCTGTAAAATGTCTTAAATTCTTTCAATTTTTTGGGCGTAGAAATGAATATTGCTCCATTAGGAATAAATGATTTAGGTAACTCTTGTCTTCTTGTTTTAAGATATTTATTTCCGAATATGGGTTTTAAATATTCACTTTCAACTTTTAAACCCCAATATGGAGAGTGTTCAAATTCACAAACACTTACGAGTGAGTCGCATTTATCCTTATTTTTTATAAAAAGTTTAATAGTATTATCAACATCTTTTTGAGTTCTCAAAGGGGATGTTGGCTGCAAAAGAACAACCAAATCCACGAAATATTCTTTTTTTCCCATAGAATTTATGACATGAATGACTGAGTCTATAGTTGGAGAATCATCTTTAGCCATCTCTTTTGGTCTCATTACAACTTCAGAATTGTAATTTTTAGAGATCTGTGCTATTTCATCATCATCAGTAGAAACAACAATCTTATTTATAAATTTTGATTTAATTGCGACTTCAATGGAATATGCTATCAATGGTTTTCCAGCAAGTAATTTAATATTTTTTCTCGGAATTCCTTTACTTCCACCACGTGCAGGTATGATTGCCAGTATATTCATATCAAATTCTCCTTTTAAATAATAGTAGTTTATTATATAAAATAAACATAATGGAATAAGATAATTCTACAAACTCTATTTTACGGTGAAACAGTTGAACGAATACAAACTTTTTGTACAAAGAATTGGATTGGTTGGAATAACCAATATTTTAATAGCGTTAAGTTCATTAATTTTACTTCCCATTATGACTAAAAGCTTTTCAATAGAGGATTATGGTATTTGGGTTCAGATAAATACTACAATTTCATTAATACCTAACATTGCAGCCTTAGGCTTACCTTACACCATGGTTAGGTTTTTATCTGCAGAAAAAGACAAAGAAAAAATACAAGAAGGTTTTTATTCCATTGCAAGTATTGTATTGGCTTCAACTTTCATCATATCAACCCTGCTGTTCCTATTCTCTAAAAATATCGCAGCAGCACTCTTTAACGGTGCCGTGAATATTGTAGTGTTGCTTTCTGTAATAGTTTTCTTAGCATGTTTAAATGCGTTTTTACTCAATTTCTTCAGAACATTTCAACAAATGAAAAGGTATTCTATCTTTTTACTTATTCAAACTTATTTAGGGGTTTTTATTGTTTCTTACTTTGCAATAAAAGGATTCAGCATTTATACAGCAGCATTGGGACTTTTAATTGCAAATTTAGTCACTTTTTTCATCATGACCTTGTTTATAATTTCAAACATAGGTTTTAAAATTCCCAAATTCAAAAATATGAGGGAATATTTATCGTTTGGACTTCCAACTATCCCCGGAAATTTATCATCATGGATTGTGGATTCCAGCGACCGCTATGTAATTGGAGTATTTTTAGGTACAACTTTTGTTGGGTACTACTCCCCAGGGTACACTCTCGGAAACATTATAATGATGTTACTAGCCCCATTTTCTCTTCTTTTACCTTCCGTACTTCCAAAATATTATGACAATGGAGAAATAGAAAAAGTTAAAACTTTTTTAAAGTATTCTTTGAAGTACTTCCTTTTGATTGCGATACCTTCTGCATTCGGATTATCTATGCTCTCAAAGCCTATTTTAATGATATTAACCACGCAAGAAATTGCTTTGAACGGTTATTTAATAACTCCTTTTGTAACACTGAGTGCTCTTCTATTTGGAGTTTATGCCATTATAAGTAATGTAATTGTTTTAAAGAAAAAAACAGGAATAACAGGAACAATATGGATAATTGCTGCTGTTTTAAATTTAGGACTTAACATTCTATTTGTTCCTTACTTTGGAATTCTTGGAGCTGCTTCAATCACTTTAATTGCTTATGGAACTGCTTTTATTTTAACACTCGTTTACACAGCCAAATTCTTTGATTTTGATTTTGATTTTGATTTTATCGTCAAAATCATAATTGCATCAATTTTGATGTCTATCATAATTAGTTTAATGAATCCCTCTGGAATCTTAAATGTTTTAATTACTGTTGTAATTGGTGCAGTTGTTTATATGGGGTTATTAATAATTTTGAAAGGCATTAAAAAAGAAGAATTTAAATTTTTTAAAAACATGCTAAGAAACAGTTAAAAATTAATCATTCAATTATTACTTTCAATCATTTTAACTATTGCATCAGCAATTCTCTCAGATGCTTTTCCATCTTTCAGATAAGCGTAATCATGAACAAACTTTTTACGGCATTTTGAAAGTTTTTTAATCACATTAACATCATTTAAGACCTTTTCAATTACTGTTGTAAGTTCTTTTAGATCCTTAACTTCTAATGCAACTCCATTTGATACATAAACAGATTTTTCACCCGTTAAATTTACACATATCATTGGTTTGTCCAATATTGCCGCTTCTATACCTACAGTAGATGATATTGTAATCAAAACATTAGCATCAAGTAATAAATCAGTGAAATCATCCTTACTGTCTTTGACAATGATGTGATCGTTTGTAAAATCCCTTAAAGAATTTTCATAATAACTGGTATTTTCAGATGGATGCGGTTTCACAATTAACGTGATTGCATTGTTATTTTCTAAAAATGAAGCAATTTCAGTTATTATTTGAATATTTATATCACCAGGCAGGGGTTGAGTTGCGAATAACAGAGTTTTAGTTGAATTAAGGTTAGGGGAATGTTCATTGAACCTATCAATTAAGGAATCATACAATGGCGATCCCGTCACTTCCAATTGATCTTCAGTAGCTCCGGCACCTATAAGGGCCCCTTTCATAGCTTCGCCCCAGATAAATATTTTATCTGCAATTGGACATGCCATCAACTTTTCAGGAGAGTAAAGACCATGTTGGATTTCAACAAAGGGAATATTTTCTTTTTTAGAATATAACATATCTATTCTAACAGAAGAAGGTGCCCTATCATCACCCACAATTATAATTGCAGGATTTAAAGTTGAAACAATAGTCTTAAAGTTTTTTATTTCATACTCAATAGCAGGCAATGTTTTTTTATGGTAACTGTAAAGATCATCATCCAAAAATTTTTCTATATCAAAATTTTCATATTTAAATAGATGAGTGGAGTTTCGACGTAAGTACGGAAAATAACAGTTCAATTCTTTATCTAACTTCTTATAATGCTCTTTTTTAAATTTAACAGCACAAAACGTGTATTTTAATTCGTATTTTTTAATATCCTGCCATCTAGCCAATAAATATATATTATATTTTGAAATTAATTTTTGGATAACTGGAAATACAACATTAAGATGATTTATATATGGAGCATCAATCAAGATGTTAATTTTAAACTTTGGGCGTTCCTGTCCATTTTCACTGATTAAATATAGATTTATAGGGTCGATACGAGTTTTTTTATACCAATTATATTTCATTCTGTTAACAATTGCGCTTTTGATCTTACCATAAAATTTAGGATATAAATTAAAAAGCTGTAATTTTAAATCATCAGCAATTATTTTAATTCCTTTTCCTTGTGTAGAATAAGGATTTTCTATATATAAAACAGAATTTGATTCAATGACAAATTCATATATTTTAAAGTCTTTAAGAAGACTGTATAAAATTTCCATTGTTTCTTGTTCAGTAGCAGCCCCTAAATTGATACCATCAAACGTTAAAAGATGTGCTTTTTCTTGTTCATACCAATTCTTTGCAATATACTTGCATTTATTTTTAAGTTCTTTATTAACTGCTTTATCAAATCGTATATCATCTTTTAAAAAACTATCAATACCTTTTTTTTTAAGAAAATTCACAGTTTTCGAATCGGATGCATAGACTTTTGCATCATAATTTTTTGATAAGCCCTTTAAAAGTTTCATTTCAAAAAAGTTTACTAAATTTTCTAATAATATTAACCACCTTCTTTTTGCAGTATGATGTGATTCAATAAAAAATATTTTTTCTTTTTCCATTGAAACCCCTTAAATTGTTGAGTATAAAATAAAACGGAATAATTAAAGTTTTAATATTAAATTTAAATCCCTAAACAATGAAAAATGGGCTTCACAAGGTGTCCAACATCTGCAGTTTTTTTCATTAATGTATTCTCTTATAATCCTACTTTGATTTGACAACCATAATTCATCAAAATTTGTCCTAAAAGCATTTCCCATCTTTTTATTAAGCATAATACATGGGTAAATATCACCATAAGGATTCATGAAAAATGAATGAGTTCCAGAGTAACAATTATTTGAAATTCTACCATTTCTTTGAAATTCTACCATTTCTTTGAGAAAATATCCATTTACATCATCTAACCTTTGAAGGAGGTTTTGTTTAGATTTGAGATCACTGCAAATTTGATCAATCATTATCTTGACATCATCCAATTTTTTATTATCCCAAACGAAATTCTTTTCATTGTTAACATAAAAATCACTAGTTTGTGCAAATTGGATTCCAAAACTCATATTCATCTTTTTTGATAATTTATAAGATCTTAGAATATCTTTATAATTTGTGGGAGTGATTGTAAAACTAATACCCTGTTTCATCTCAGGAAAATCAGCCTTAACTGATTTTATAAATTTTAATGTATTTTTAAAGTTTCCACGTACGCCCCTGACAGTATCATGAGTTTCTCCAATACCATCAAAAGAAATAGATATCTGAACTTTTTTCATATTCGGATTATAAATATCAACAAATTCTTTCAATTTATTCAACAAAATACTGGGAGCTACAGCATTCGTAGCAATGCCCAAATTCAGATTTGGGTATTTTTCAATGAAAAACCCGCAAAGATCTACAAAATCTTTTTTCAGAGCTGGTTCTCCACCAGATAAGTTGATCGTTTGAATTTTAGATAAAAGTTTAGACTTATTGAATATTTCAGATATTTCATCAAAATTTAACTCTTCTTTTAGTTTTTTGGGATTCTTTTTATAAATGTCCCAAATATTACATGTTGAACAGTGACTATTACATAGATAGGTAACAGCAAAATTGATATAAACAATGTCCTTGGGATTTGGCTTTTTCAAAAGTAATTTTGACCGATTCATTAGATAATTAAAAAAAATCTCAATGTCATCAGTCAAAGAATTCTTATTTTTTATCATTTATTCCACTTCTTTATATATTAAAATAATAAATTTGCGAACCTTTATTATCGTATATCTCATCTTTATCATTAATTATATCATTTTTATTTTCATATAACGGATTTCCCACGTTAACGCCCTTTGTACTCAACATCTCAAAATTGTTATCCAACAAATTTTTCGTTCCAAAGTACATGTAACAGAATTTGTATTTTGGGAAGCATATTTCTTTTAAGTTCGTTTCGAGATCAGATGTATTATTCATCACTTTAGAGAATACAACTGGTTCCATACCAAAACTCCTCAATATAGGCCTCCTATAATCATCAGATAGAACAACACCACCTTTTTTAGTTGAAGCAAATGTGAACCCTAAACCATAATAATTCAACCAAGAAGCACTGGTTTTTTCCATTTGATTATAATTAGCTGTATCATAACTCGAATTTAAAGCTATAGACTGTGAGTTATCATTAGCCAATGCATAAACTAATCCAGAATTAAATAAAAGGAAAACCACGAGAAATATGGATAAAAGTTCTGCAGATTTTTTGTTTACTTCAGCTAACTTTAGTTTACTGATTATAAACCTGAAAAATTCTATTCCTCCGATTACAGATATTGGAGCTAGGAATATGAGTGCAATGTGGTAAAGTCTTGTCGTGTTAAGCGCACTCGCAAAAAAGGGCATAAATATACATGCAACCAACATTAAGAAACTTAAAAATGCAAAATTCATGTAAGCCTTGTTGAAACGGAATTTTTTGAAGTTCTTTGAGGAAAATATCTTTAAAAATCCGAAAACTATGAAAATTTGGCTGGCTATGTAAACATATTTACCTATCCGATGTAGTGGTGACGTTTCCATCAATAACAAATTTAAACCCTCTGATGAACTTGTACCAACTGATTTTCCAAGTATACCTATTAAAACATGTTTAAAGGTAGTGAATATCAATATAACAGTGCTAGAACCTGCAAGTAAGTAATAAGAACCCCCTGCAACAAATAGGAATAAAAGAACAAATTTTAATTTTATAACATCGCTTTTCACGTCCATAAACTCCACTAATCTTTCCATAACATTAGACATTGACCCTGGAAGTTTAGCCGCTATTTTTGAAATGATAACTCTTCGTGATAGATACGATAATATCAATACAACCACAAGAGCAAAAATATAAAGAACTGCTATTGAATAGTGGGATAATATTATTGAAAGCCCGAAAAAAATGAATAAAATTTGTTTTTTGGATCTTTCCATTTTAGACAGCATTAACATAACAGACAGAACCAAGAATAACTCCGCAATTTGCTGTCTTGCCAGACCAAGCATGTCATTATAAAATGCAAAAAATGATACAAATAACAAACAGGAAAAGAATGCAATTTCTGGGTTCGTTTGTTTTTTAAATATTTCATATAAACCTAGTGGAACCAAAGAAAATAATAAGGGATAAATTATCTTAAAGATCCACACTAAGTTTACCCCAGAAATAATAGAAAATAAAGAAGGGAGTATTGTCACGCTTAACATGGCATTGCACTGTGTATAAATCGTATGGTTCCAGTAAGAATTTTTTACAACCAAACTTGCAAGGTAATATTCCTGTTGAATATCCCAACCTGTTAAGTAATTTGATATCAAAGAAACATGGAAAAGAAGGGATATAGAAACAACGAAAACTGTAAAAGCATAGTATTCCTTTGGAATCTTGTTAAAAGCCACTGAAATAATCAATAAACAGATAATTAATATTAAGAAGATCAAAACAACGTTTAAATTATAAAAATTCATCAGGTAAGTTCCAAATACCGCCAGAAAAGGTAAAAAACATAAAAAGATCAAAGAAAAAGTTTTAATCTCAATTGTATCTGCATCAGCAAAATTTTTGTCCATTTTATAGCTTAAAACTACGAAAAAACATACAATTAGAGTTAACGTTGCCATCAATGGAACTAATGAAATAGGTTTAGAAATTCCAAAAAGTGGATAAACCAAGTTCATGAAAGCTCCGACAAACATTAAGGTTGCAATGCTAAGACCAACTGTATACAATAAAGTTTCAATGTTACCCAGCTTGTGCAGTCTCATTATTCTTAACAACAACATTCCTGGCACAAATAAAAGATAAAAAAAGGCAACAAAATCCCTCAAAATTGGAATGTGAATACCTAAAGTATCCAAAACTAACAAAACTAATATGGAAACCTGCAGAACCATTATAAGTTCAAGAAATTTACTGATCTCCCAGTCATTCATTTGTATAAGATTAATTATTTTCATTCAAGACCTCTTCATAAACATTGAATAAATCTTTTTGGTATATTTTCCAGTCATAGCTATTTTTTATAAGAATTTTAGCATTTTTTCCCAAATTATTTCTAATTGTTTCATCAACCATTAATTCAGTTATTATTCCTGAGAACTTATTAATATCGTTTTCTATAATTATATTTTTGTTATTAATATAATCAATGCCTTCAGCCCCTTTAGAAGTTGTTATAACTGGTTTTCCCATAGCCATATACTCCAACAATTTTAGTCTTGTCCCACTACCGTATCTCAAAGGGGCTATACAAATATCGCTGTTTAAAATATGTTCTTTTACATCTTCAACATATCCAAGGAATTTAACATTGTTCGGATGGTTAATTTTTGGTGGATTCTTACCAATTATTTTGAACTGGACGTTTTCTCCAAATTCTGGAGCTATTTTGTTACATATGCTATATACCGCATCAGTATTAGGTTGGTAGGACAATAAACCCATAAAAAGTACTGTAAAACCATTCTTATTTTGTTTTACCCATTTGTAATTGTCATATTCTTTAAAATCAACACAATTTGGAATAACAGTGATTTTATCGTCTGTTTCAGGTATTTCTTCAACTATCTTTATTTTATCGCTTTCTGAACAGGTTAATATATGTGAAGCATTTTTAATTGCTTTAATTTCTATATTTTTATCCCTTTTAAAAGCTAATTTAGTGTATATCTTATTTTTTAAGTCAAAATTTGGAAATTTTGAAAATTCCCAATATACATTATGTTCATCAAGAATATAATTCTCAATTTTACGTTTTTTCAACATGTTGTAAACCATTGGGCTTTCAATTTGGAAAATAGTATTTTCAGGAATAAAATCTTTAAAAACTGTTTTGGAGTCCATCAAACTATAATTATCTGAAAAAAGTCCATCTGAAAAATGTTTAAGTTTTGTAGTAAAGTTTTCATATTTTTTTTCTTGTATTACGTGAACACCACATTTTTCATTTTCATAAAGCTCAGAAGCAATTCCAAAAATTGAGGTTTTGAATTTTTCAGAAGCTAATTTAGCAATGTTAAATGTTCTTAAGTAACTGCCCATTACTCTTTTTGGGTAAAGTTGATCTGGATAGACTATACGAACTTCCTCGGGCATGAAATTTCCTCATTCAAATTTGTATAATTAACTAATTCTCATTTTTCTAATAGTAATGTTTTTAAAGATTCTACAATTTTTTGATGATTATTCTCGTAACTGTAAAAACTTTCAAATGTTCTTTTAGCATTTTCAGTTATTTTTTTAATTATTTCATCTTCACATAATAACGTATTTATTTTATTTATTAACTCGCTTTCATTTGCGACTATAATATTTTCTCCATTTTTAACGTTTTCTAACCCAAAAATTCCTTTAGGCGTTGTAAAAACAGGAGTACAACAAGCCATAGCTTCTAATATTTTATTTAATGGACCTGATGTTTTTCTTTTTTCAATAACAAGAAGAGCATCGATACTTGCAATTAAATTAATATACTCATCAAAGGATTTTAAATAACCAGAATATGAAATTCGAGAATTTTTAACTTTTTTTTCACATTTTCCAACTATTACGAAATTGAATGATTTATCAAACTTGTCAATATTTTTATATAAAAAATCAGGAGCATAATATCTATTTCTTTTAGAACCAAATGGTCCTACAAGTCCAATGGTTTTATTAGTAGAGTTATTTAAATTCTTTTGTAAATTATTAAACGGTTTATTATTTAAAAATACTGGTATCATTACAATATTGGAATTGTAACTTTCATATTCTTTTTTAATCTCATTAGAAAGTGCAATAATCAAATCTGAATGTTTTAAACAAAATTTTTCAATAAACATATAAAATTTAATCATTATAAATGAATTCCCCCAATCTTTCCCTTCAGCAGAAAGAACTCCATGAGCTTCAAAAACTAGTTTATACTTTTTAATTTTTGAAAAAAGCCAATAAACCGGGAATCCAAACCAATCATTTTCACATATAACAATCTCAAAATTATGATCAAGTATTATTGGAACTAATTTTAAGGGCCATAAAACCGATTTTTCAGGTTTTAAAACATGCAACTTTTTTTTACAACAATCCCTATCTTTATTTGCACTTGTAACTACATGAACATCAAAATCTGATTTTAAAGTTTTTAAAACCCTTTTAACTCTAACACTGGTCCCCTCTGAATTAAAAATGGGGTACCAAGTTGATAACAACAGTTTCGGTTTATTCATTTATTATACTCCATATTAAATGTTATATCAATTAATAAGTACAAAAACAAAACTAGAATTTAAAAATAATTTCTAATTTTCTTATTTCAAATCAACAAAGGGTTTTGTAAATTTTTTCATATTCTTGAGCAAGAGTTCTCCAAGAATATTTTTCTTCAATCAATTTTTTGACTTTTTTTGATGTTTTCCTTGCTTCAAACAGTTCATCCGGATCTAACAAAAGTTTCATGGCTTCAGCTAACTTTTCAGCATTTCGTGGAGGAACCAAGGATATACAACTTTCAAAATGTTCCTTAATTCCCAGTATATCCGTTGCTATTACAGGTAAACCAAAATACATTGCTTCTAAAATAACAGTGGGGAAACCTTCTGATAAAGAGGGCAACACAAAAACATCTGAATTCTTGTAAATTGCTGCGATCTCTGCTTTGTCTTTGATAATCCCTTTAAAGTCCACAGATCTACTTAAACCCATTTTTTTTACCATTTTTTCAAGGTTTTCCCTCTGTTGTCCATCCCCAACTAAAACTAATTTTAATTGTTTTTCATTATCATAACTATCAACTAATAATCTAAAAGCATTTATAAGCCATTTTAAACCTTTTCGCTTTATCAATTGTCCTACATACAAAAATGTGAAACAATTTCCTTCATCCTCACAAAAATTTGCATCCAAATCTTTAAAAAGATCTAGATCTATTGCATTTGGAAGAATTTTAATCTTACTTAATATATTATGCTCATACGATCCAATGTATTGCCGCTGCGATTCTGAAAATACTGTGATTAAGTTTACTCGATCCAATATTTTAGATGCAACCTTCTTTGAGTATTGTTTAACCAAAAAATCTTTATAGTTAACTCCAAAATTTAATTTTCCATGAGTTGTTAAAATTAATGGAAAATCTAATTTAGTTTTATAGTAAGTTGCCACCAAAGAAGAAAAAGCATATAAATTGTGTATATGAACCACATCATAATTATTTGCTATTTTCCCAATATCAAAGAAACCCAATGAAATTGGGTTCCTAAGAGGCCTCATAAACATTTTTTTCCTTTCAATTGTTATCCCATCAATTTGTTCATATTTAAAAGATTTTGGATAATTTGATGTTATAACATGCACACTATGACCCATTTCAACAAGCTTTTTACTTAAATTATAGATGTATATTTCCTGACCACCCACATAAGGCTTAAAATGGGGAGCAACTTGTAATATTTTCATTTTATCTTTCCAGTGTTTAAGTCTGATATAATAATTATACATCAACTATCTTAAATATGATATAATCTTTATTTTCATAAACTAATTTCATATAACTTGGAGCCAACGATTTAAAATTATACTTATTATTTAAACCAACAAACGGACCTGTACTAGTTGTTTTATAAATCCCATTTGTAGAGAATGTTATTCTTTTATCAAAAACAATGTACCCAATATTACTTCCAATTAACTGAGACCTTTCAGCATCCCACGATTTTTCAAATCCTTGCATTATATATTTCTCTGAAGTTTGGATACTTCCAATAGGCTGTCCTGTCACGGCCAGTAAAAACTGGTTACTATAATAATTATTTGAAATCACGACAGATTTTTTATCACCATTCTGTTTGAACCAGTTTGCAAGTTCAATGTCAGATTCAGTTGGTGGAGCAAGCTGAGGGGATTTAATACCATGTTGAGATATTGTATCATACTTTGGAATCAACCCAAAGTTAGGATCCTCAACCGTCACAACTGCAAAAAGTGCAGCCACAACAAAAGTTGCAATCAGAAAGCCTGATCTAATTTTGATAGATGGAAATTCTTTTTTCTTGAAGTCCGTGTAAAGGTAACTCAAACCATAGCCTGCAAGTATGGAAAGTGGCAGTAATATGTAAACCAACAATCTAATGGTGTAAACGTTGACCCCAAACCAATATGCTTTGCTGATGAGGAAAACTACAATTATCCACGTAAAAATAATTATATCTTGATCCCTTCTCTTTTTAAGTGAACATCCTGCTCCGATAATTGCAAAGATTAAAAGAATGCCAATGTAGATCACATATTTCAGATTGCTTATCGGATCGCTGTTTGGAAGGGCTGTCATTAACCCTGTAACCGAAGTTAAGCCATTACTTAAAAGACTGGATAAAAATCCAGGTGCCATTAAAAGCACTGCAACTGCAGCCAACACTCCAAATCCTACAGGAACAGCGAGAAACACCAGGTAATTTACAAAAAACTTAAACTTCCGACGTGAAAGCGTCATTAAAACTGCAACAGCCGTTATGATCAAAAACAAAATCATGGTTGCGGCCTGGTGGGTTGCAAGAACTATCAAAAACATGAATCCTGATAGAAGTGCATATAGATATTTCTTATCTTCCACGGATTTGTAGTAGAAATAAAGAGCCAGTGGTATAAATATTAAGGCCATGGTTTCAGGTAATGGCGACACCAGTCTGCTGAAAAGGTAGCTTGACATTATGAGAAATCCAGCTGATATTCCTGCAACATCACCATAGAATTTTTTGGCAACGTAAGAAACTGATAAAACAACTGAAAATGTCAAAATAGGTTGTAATGCACGTGCAACCGTGAAGTAATCTGTGTGGAGCACTTTTCCAAGAAATGCTATGGCCAGTGCAAAAAGTGGCATGTAACCTATTTTATGTCCCATTCCAGGGTCTATAAGTGGATCTGTTAGCGTTAATCCGTACTGACTGTAAACTTCAGCAACATGAATGTGGTAAAATATGTCAACTGTTAAAGGCCATTGATACTTTAAAGTTGGTATCAGCGCTATGAAAAATGCCACCACTGCCGGTACAATCCAGAGCAGTTTTTTTGCTTGTTTTTTCTCGAATTTCATTATATTCCTCTGAAATGTTGCGAAAATTGTTGATCAATATTATCATAGGAACTTTAATTATTATCATACCTTTCAATAGATAAACATGTTTCTTGGACTACTGCTTACAAACAATTTAACACAAAAAAGTTCCTTTAAACACAAATCTCTGATTTAAAGATCTATCACGACAATATATAAACTTAACTGTTAAAGCTCAGGGTTAAAGTGTTCAACTTATCAATTAAACAAACTACCAATCGCTGATACTAAAAATTCCACAATTTCCATATTTAATACGATATGATGTTACATACAATACGATATCCGAACATATCCCCATCAAAAAGGTAAGTTTCATTTATAAAATAGAGAGGTAAACCCTGAAAATCTTTATAGAAATATTCCAGTAGTTAAATCCAGAAGAACTTTAACCGTTTATTTTATTCACTAAAAAAATAAACTGATAATGAACTAGGATGTCCAGGAAAATGGCACCATTTCAGTGGGTCAAAGTATATTTAAAACCAATTCATCCATCTTAATTGCAATTTATCCAGATTTAAAACATGAGCAGTGTTCTAAAATTAATCTTGATGAGATGTAGTTTATTCAATTATTTCAATCTACAAAAAGGGTCTAAGTATCTTCTTTTGAAAAACTTAATTTAACTTTTCTATAATATATACCTCGCAATATCCTTGGTTTTTAATCAGTTTAATATTCCAAATTTTCCCATTCCATTTCAAAAACACTGCCTAAGTAAGAAGTAAATATGGAGTTGGTAATCCAAATTGCAGTTATCATTTATATTAAGAATACCATTTTTGATTTTAGCTATCATAAAAGTGTTTCCCCATTATGATCTTCATACAGTAAGAATGTCCCCCTTTTTACATCAGCAAATTCATTTAAACTATTTAGGATGTCTATATCAACAGGTTCTATATGATCTTGATACTGATATCCCCCTTAATTTGGAACACTGATCTTTCAAAAAAAGTATTTCTTGAGGGAAGATATAGACTTCCCATTAACATTATTTTATTTTTAGTTGTTTTAATCGCCTGTTCAATTAAGAAAATGATACGTTTTTTAGAGTATACGATTCTAACATTTAGAGTTATATTATCACATGTCATAGATTGTTAAAACTTTGGATATTCTCTCTTTTTAGAATCAAATTTTAATTTTTGCTTTTCTAAAATTTCTTTAGTATATTTAAGGGTTACGTTAGCTGGCCGTGAGTTCCCAATGTTTATCCATTCCTTTTTCCTCTAATTTTTTGATTATCCCATGAATTTTTGTACAAGGAATTCCTGATTCTTCAGCGATTTGTAATGGTTTTGCAGATCCTAAAAATTCTGATTTCATGCATTTTACAAAATTTTTCAAATTATTTCTTTTTAGATGTGTTGGCTTTTTCTATTTGTGGTTTCTTTCTGATTTTGATTTTGGTTGGCTATACCTCCATGTACTAACAGTGATTTATGTGGTTTAAAATTCATCAAAAAATGATTACGACCTGAATCTCGTGAGAACATGCAACAAAACATGCATATCCATTGATGCACAGTTCAATATACTAAAAAAGTATCCACAAAGTTTTTTAAATACCCAGAAAACTAGCCTCAATATAATATAAATGAAAAAAAGAATTAACTAAAAAGATTAAAATATAAACTAAAATCAAATTAAAGCAGTTCATCCCTCAAATCGATGGTGTCTTCAAGGTCTGGTCCTGTGGATATTATGGTGACCGGCACTCCAACCTCTGTCTGGATCTCGTCCACGAATTTTTTAACATCTGCTGAGAGTTTTGAGTAATCGTTCACGCGTTCGCAGTCCGGGTATAACCTATCAACACATGTAAGGGCTATCTGGGTTGCACCGTTTATCATGCAGGATTCCTTGGCCATTTCCATGTCGAAAAGGCCCACCCTTCGCCTTCTTCCTGTGACTGTTCCGTACTCCTCTATGTTCATTTCCTCGGCCTTTTCTTGACTTATCTCTGTTTTGAATGGTCCTGCTCCAACACGTGTTATATAGGCTTTGAACACGTTTATAACTTCATCAACCCTTGTTGGACCCACTCCAACGTCTGCTGCAGCTGTACTTGCTGTTGTGTCTTTGCTTGTAACGTAAGGGTAGGTTCCGTAGTAAAGGGACAGTCCGAATCCCTGGGAGCCCTCTATGAAAACATCCTTTCCCTCATCAAGTGCATGGTTCACTTCTGTTGGAACGTCTGTGAGGTGGCCCTGCATGTCTTCAACATCCTTTGCAAGTTTCCCTGTTCTCATAACCCTCTCTGCGTTTGCAGGTCCGCAGCCGCTTCCTGTGGTCCCTATGTTCTTTGAGAGATAGTCTGATCCCCTGTCCTGCTCCATGTGCTTCTTCTCGATGATGCCGCACCTGTAGTCTGCAAAGGTTCTCTCGGCAACGTGGTACTTACTCAGGTAGTCAAGTTCATGTTTGAAAACATCAGGGTTCACGAGCACCCCTGCACCTATAAGCAGCCTTGCACCTGTGTGCACAAATCCAGATGGAATCAGTCTCAATCCATATTTTTCGCCGTTGAATTCAACAGAATGCCCTGCATTTGGACCTACACCGGCCCTTGCTATAATATCAGGTTTATCATTGGAGCAGAGATAGGTTATACACTTACCCTTACCTTCATCTCCCCATTCTCCACCAACCAATACGTTACATGTCATATAAAAGATCTCCTTATAAATCAATTCATTAATGCCATACTTATTACCTCTCCTATATAATGACGACTTCGGATAAAAACCTTTCCCATTTTTCAGAATTCAAATGGGAATTCAGATTTTGAAAAGTTTAAAGGAAAAAAAGTAGGGCTTAAAATTTCAGGAAATAATATTACACTGAAGATGTCTACTTCTGCTGCGTGATGATCCTGTTGAAAAGCTCAGGGGTGTACTTACGCTGCAGCGCTATTAAAACATGCTGTTCCAGTGCTTCTTCAAGAATTTCCACTGTAATCCTTTCCTCACCCCGCCTTATGCGCACTGCCTGGGCTATCTGGGCCACATCCCTTGCATGTGCAAAGGTTGGTTTGAGCTGTTCACCTCCCTCCACACGTGGAAGGTAAACCATTTTAAACCTCTCAAGAACGTCATCATCGTAGTCCTCGTGCATACTGTCCAGGTTCTTCTTGAAAACCTCAACGATCTCATCAGGATTTGGAGGTCCAAGGAGAATGTGCAGGGGTGCCCTTCGAAGGTGTGCCTCATCAATGATGGTTATCTCCAGGTTGGTTGAAAACGCTGGTATGAAGTGGGTGTGGACCATGGCAGGCGCACCCTTCACGTATATCACATCCTTCTTGTTTTCAAGGGGCACGATGAGCCGGTTTAAAATGGCATTGGCATCCTCCTTCTGCCTTCCAAGGTCGTCCAGAAGAAGTATTCCACCGTTTGCCTTTATAATTGGTGATGTTTCATAGACACCTTTGTTAGGGTTGTAACTTGTTTCAAGCTTTTCCGTTGAAAGCTCCGAGCCTGTGAAAACAAATGGAGCATAAACTTTAACCCACCTTGGATCTTTCGGCTGTTCCGGACGCAGCTTGTGAAAATCAGGATCGTAAAACTGTATAACACTTTCGCTGAACTCCACGTACTTCGGAATCAGAAGTGGGGGCAGAAGATCCGACATCTTACTTGTGAGGAAGGTTTTACCAGTTCCAGGAGGTCCGTAGATAAAAAAGCCTTTTCCCCCTATTGCAGAGGCTACAAGAGTTTTTTTACCCTCTTCAACACCAACAACACCTTTCAAAGCTTTTTCAATAACTTCCTGGGGAATCTTCAGTGGAAACCTGCCCTTGAGCTGTACACCCATTATTTTGAAGTACTCTTCATAGCTTACAGGGGCCATTCCAATGTAAGGGTTTTCCTGTATGAGCTGAGCTGCCTTTTCATGACCCTTTTTCTTTATGGTGTACTCAACACTTGGAAAAAGGAAACTTCCCCCTGTTTGGGCGCATAGATCATCTTTTTCAAGGCTTTTAAGAACTTTTTCAAGTATGTCCATGTGTAAACCTGTTATTTCGCTGATCTGACTCACCTTGATGTTCCCATAGGTTGAAATTATCTTCAAAATCAGATTTTTTATGAATGAGTCAGATAAATCTATTTCATCAAGAGATTTTGGCTGTTCAAGAACTTCGAACAGTTTCTGCATTCGTTCGTCATGGTAATAATCCATTAAAAATCACTTGCCTCGCTTCTTAGAAAAAAAACTTATTTAATGGAAGTATATGTTGAGTGACCTATTATAAATTTATACATCCATGGTTTTCCCGAGAAAGCTAAGGCCCTGAATGTGAAATAAAAAAAATGATGATATTTTTATGGAAGAGGAGATCAGAAGGGTTGAAGTTGGAGAAGAATTTCTAAAATGTCCAGTTTGCGGTTTTAACTGGGGATTTCACACATTTTTCCTGAAAGATGCTGGAAAATACAGAATAATATACATCTATCCCCAGCGGGGTGCCCGCTACGATGTCGGGTTGAAGGTTGAACTTTAAAATTTCTTCAGACCATACTTTTTTTAGATCCAGAAAAACTGCAGGTAAAAAACGTATCATGGAACCGGGTTTAAATGGGCCAACCAGAAAAAGGTAAATTTTCCAGAAAAATGGGGTTTATCAAAGGTCTCAATGGACTTGGATGACTGAAAATTTAAAATTTATGTACCTATTTAAAATTAGAAAATATTAAAATTAGATAATTCACAAGTTAATTCATTTTGAAAGTTCAATACTTTTTAGTCCCTAAATCTTTTCCTCCTGATTTTTCGGGTTTAACATCCTTTCCAGCTTCTGAAGGTCTGTCTAACATGTATCCTGCAAGTGCAGCAAGGAGCATTTCGATGTTTTCCTTGATGATGAGATTGTTCAATGCAAACAGTACAACCGTCAAAAGCAGCAGTGCAAATGAGATGTACGTAAGATGTGGCAGGTTTTCTGAAGATTTAGAGTCTCTTATCCGGATTGTTAAAAAAATTACAAGTCCAGCAGCAAATGCTGTGCAAAGGATAGCTAAAAAGATATCTGATTGTGATAAGTAAGATTTAAAGGCTATGCCCTCTGTGATGGTAATCATTACCCTTCACCCACTAATAATATGGAGTTATTCGTATAAATTTGTTAAGATACAAAACACGTTTTTAAATTACCTGAACAAAAAAGACATCTCTTTTAGAGATTAAAACTTCCAGAAGGCATTTTCTTATTCTTAGACTGCAAAGAAGAGCACAATTTCAAGGATACATTAAATTTCCGTATTACAACAAACACTGCAATGTAAAAAGTTATATGTTATGTAATAAATAATTATGATTAATTATTCATGTATTTATCGTTAGGGGATGACAAGCCTTGGTATCTTCTGTTTCAGGGTCGCCAGTAAAAATTCACTGTTTACGCATCTCGTTTTAAATCAGCATTTCACTTCAAAACCAGAGAAGTTGTCCCAACTCCTTAGCATTAACTTGAATGTGCCCTAATCAGTTTTTCTTTGTATGGAAATTAATTAAAAACAGGAGGTAACCCATGAATAAACTGAAGTATATTGTTTTGGGCGTGCTGCTGTGTTGTGTGGTGGCAGCATCGGGATGTATTACCCCATGGACTGGATCGGAGAACCAAACTGGAAACGGGACTACCAACCAGACAGACGTTCAGGGAGTTAGCAACGTTGTTTTAAATGGTCCAGGTACGTTAATCATACAGCAGGGGAATAATGATTCTTTCACTGTGGAAGCTGACAGTAGTATGATGTCTAAAATCAGTACACAGGTATCTGGAAATGCACTGACCATTAACAACCTTAACTCTGCAGGTAACAAAGCTGTGACTTTCCGCCTAACCCTCAAAAACCTTGACACCATCACTCTTCATGGTAACGGTGAGGCCCAGCTAAGCAACCTCAACACCAACAAGCTCACAACAACAGTGGACGCTGGTAAAATAACCCTGGCAGGTACAGCCAAAAACCATGTTGCAACTGTAAACGGGGATGGAGAGATAAATGCAAGGGATCTTCAAAGCCAGACTGCCACCGTGACCATTAACGGTGGAGGTTCAGCCATTGTAAACGTTGCTCAGAAACTTCAGGCCGTTGTAAATGGAGGAGGTTCAATATCCTACCTTGGAAATCCCCAGGTGACCCAGCAGGTTAACGGTATGGGCTCAATAAAATCTATAAGCTAAAATTTGCAGTGCCTTATATAAAAAAACTGGTTTTCAGCTGGAACCACTTGATCATGGCCTCACAAATAGTTAACAGACCTTAAAAAAGTAATTCACCCTTTTCTTTTTTTAAGATGCAGTTTTTGAATTTGATGTAATCTGTTCTGACACTGTTAACAGTATCCAGGTACACAGCAAACAGGTAAAGTTATGAAAACAATAGTACCCAGGTACAGTACAATAAAATGTTGTAACAGTCCCCCATGAAAATAGAGAAAATTGGTTTATACTTACATTTTAATATTTGAAATATTCTCTTTGGCTTTTAAGGCAGGTTCACAGCTGGGATTTAACTTCAAAGCTTCATCAAAAGATTTCAATGCTTCCGGATATTTTCCAAACTTTTCAAAAGTTATTCCCTTGTTATACCATGTTTTAGCATCTGCAGGCTTCAATTTCAAGGCTTTTTCAAAACATTTTATGGATTCTTGATATTTTTTAAGTTTTCCAAGAATTATACCTTTGTTATTCCATGCTTCACCATTTTCTGGGTTTAAACTTAATTCTTTATCAAAGCAGTTTAAGGCCTCTGGATATTTCCCAAGAACTCCACATGTAACTCCTTTATTATTTAACGCTTGGATACGTGTTGGATCCAATTCTAAAACCTTATCATAAGCCTCCAAAGCCTCATGATGCCTTCCACATTTTTCTAAAACCACTCCCTTACCATGCCATGCTTTTGCATGATTTGGGTTTGTTTTTAAGATTTTGTCATAAGCCTCCAAAGCCTCTGAATTTTTTCCAAACTCCCCCAAAAGTAAAGCTTTATTATACCATACATCAGTATACTCTGGATCCAATTCCAAAGCTTTATCATAAGCCTCCAAAGCCTCATGATATCTTCCACATTCTTCCAAAACCACACCCATACCAAACCATGCATCTGTATACGTTGAGTCTGTTTCTAAAATTTCATCGTAACATTTTAATGCTTCCTGATATTTGCCCTGATTAAATAAGTTATAAGCTTTCTTAATCAGAGAATTCTTTTTATATAAGCTAAATAAACCCATTATAACACCCCCAAAAAGAGTAATGCAACATTTAAGGTACTAACAAAAAATTTTGAAGTTCATTTTTTCAGAGCTTTCAAAACATTTTCTTTGGCTTCCAAAGCAAATTCACATTGATTATCTAAATCTAAAGCATTATTATAACATTTTAATGCTTCCGGATACTTTTCAAGTTCACTGAAGACATTTCCCTTTCCAATCCATGCATAAGTGAA